>JAEEGJ010006571.1_pt1 | contig 34640 bp, 26 predicted proteins | sample 8958761 | NCBI WGS metagenome assembly JAEEGJ01 (sample SAMN16246546, study PRJNA631951) | gut metagenome | biome: gut microbiome; feature: rumen; material: RS-attached | host: Bos | place: Iran: Karaj | collected 2018-10
CCCTACCCTGCCCCCTATGCTACCAACGACCGCGGTTTCTGCATCTATCTGGATGCCCGTACCGACGGTTTTACTATCGAGAACAATTACACCGGCGACATCGCCCCCGGGCTTGCCCGTCGTCCTCTCACTAACCAACGGCCCATACGTCGTGACGAGATAGGCGACAACCACCCAGGGCCGAATATGATAATTAAAGATTAAAAATTAATATTAAATATTAAACATAAAAACGTGAAACAAACCAACTACCACCTCTTCGACTTGATGGACTTCGACCCTGCCTTGGAGAAGGACGAAGTGCTGTGGAAGGCATACGCACCAACGACCATCAAAGAGCAAGACGGTGACATCGTTGTCACGATACCCTATCAGCAGCAGTTGCACCAGGAGGACATGGCCCCTGACACCAGCGTTCCACAGCAATGCTACGACCTCATCATTCGGGCTTATGAACCGAACATCGTCAGAGTGTTCACAACGATGACGGGTGACGACATGACCGAAGAGGACGAGATGCTGAAGATGGCTCCTGAAGTGAAGCGCGTGCCGCTGCGGTATGTCAATGGCGATATCTTCGCCACTGACGGCAAGAAGGTAGCTGCCATCGACCTCAGCACACCCGCACTGGATTACTGGAGCGACCTGTTGCCGGCACCGCAACCAGCACCGCGTATCACGTTCTACCCCGACGGCAATGAAACGAAGGGCATCGCCCTGAGCGACGACCACTTCTCGCCGCCCCGCTACGACGCCCTCCCCTTGGGTTTTGTAAGTCGAGGCAGTGCCTCGACCTACGGAACAGAACGTGCGACCATCAGTTTCAAGTGCGCCCCCGACGAGTGCTTCACTGGCACGGGCGAGCGGTTCCGCAAGATGGATCTCAGCGGTCAGACCTTCCAGTTGAAGAACCAGGACGGACAGGGTGTCAACAACCGGCGTTGCTACAAGAATATCCCGTTCTACCTGTCAAGCCGCATGTATGGTGTCTTCTATCATACGTCGTCCTATTGCAAACTGTCGTTTGCTGACCATTCGACGCGAAGTGTGCAATTCCTCAGTGAAGAGCCTGTCATCGACGCGTTCATCATTGGTGGCAATATGCCCGAACAGATTCTGCATGGTTATCGTTGTCTGACAGGTTTCCCTCCAATGCTGCCACTCTGGAGCTTCGGCATCTGGATGAGTCGTATGACCTATTTCTCAGCCGAAGAAGTGAATGCCATCTGCAATCGACTGCGTTCTGAAAAGTATCCTTGCGATGTAATCCATCTGGATACCGGATGGTTCAAGACCGATTGGCTCTGCGAATGGAAGTTCAACGAGGAACGTTTCCCGAATCCTTTGCAGTTCATTCATGACCTCAAGGACAAGGGATTCCGGGTAAGCCTTTGGCAGCTTCCCTACATTGCGGAGGATGCCGAGCAGATCGACGAGGCAAGAGCCCATCATTATATAGCCGAGCCCCAGCGAAAAGACCTGCAGCAGGCAGAAGAAGGTCGCTCGAATTTCTCATCCCTCGATTATGCAGGTACCATCGATTTCACTTCTCCCGAGGCGACAGTCTGGTACAAGGGATTGTTGAAACGCTTGCTCGATATGGGTGTGGCTTGCATCAAGACCGACTTCGGCGAGAACATTCACATGGATGCCAAGTATTTCGGTATGACTCCCGAGAAATTGAACAATCTCTATGCATTGCTCTATCAGAAGGCAGCTTTTGAGATTACGAGGGAGATATGTAGCAAGCCCTCTCATTATGCTAAGGCTTTTGACACCTCCGAGAATGCCGGTATCGTTTGGGCACGAAGTGCCTGGGCAGGGTGCCAGCGCTATCCGCTGCATTGGGGCGGCGATTCGGCACATTCATGGGATGGTATGGCTGCCAGTCTGAAGGGCGGTCTTCATTTCGGTCTTTCAGGATTCTCATTCTGGAGCCATGATGTTCCTGGATTCCATAGCCTGCCGGATTTCATGAATTCCCCCTTGCAGGAAGATATCTATGTGCGATGGACACAGTTCGGCGTTTTCTCCAGCCATATTCGTTACCATGGTAGCCACAAGCGAGAACCCTGGTGCTATCCGTCCATTGCCCCAATCATCAGGCGCTGGTGGAATCTGCGCTACCATCTGATGCCCTATATCTACGAAGAGGCAAAAAAGACCACCCGAACCGGAAATCCGATGATTCGGGCCTTACTAATGGAGCATCCCGACGATCCTACGGTTTGGCATGTTGACGACGAATACTATTTCGGCTCCAAGTTCCTGTGCTGTCCTGTGATGAATAGTCAGAATTGCCGCAATATCTATTTGCCAGCCGGCAAGTGGGTGAACTTCTTTACGGGAGAACACTTCGATGCGGGCGAGGGAGGTTGGATTATGCATTATGAAGTGCCTCTCGACCTGATGCCTGTCTTCGTGCGTCCTTCCACGGAGATTCCTATCTATTTTGATGAGGTCGAATGTACCGATCAGATTAATCTCGACAAGGCGGGTGTCCTTGTTGTGGATGAGGAGTTCGGAGGCATAGAGTTCTAAGTATGTTGAAAGACAAACGATTCGATAATCCGTTAATCCGGACGTCATTATGACATGGAAATCCAACTTGGCCGAGACCAAGAGACATTATACAAATTGGTGGAATCATCGTGGCATTGTGCTCAACATGTGGGAACACTTCCAGCAGGGTGTTCATCCTCATGGCCCTTATGCCGACGAACCACCCATCGTATTGACGCAAGAGGCTGCCAATAACTATGGTACGGGCAGTTTCAATCTTCCTGGTGCACCGCAGACCAAGGATTTGAATCAGCGGTGGTTCGATCCCCAATGGCGTGCAGAATTTCTCGATTGGTACATCGGACATTCTTGTCTCAAGGCAGATATGTTGCCTGTCGCCAACACCCAGCTTGGACCTGGTTCGATGGCGGCTATTCTGGGTAGTGTGTTCGAAGGGGGAGAGGACACGATCTGGATTCATCCCGATCCGAACTATACAGACGATTTTCGATTTGATCCAGAGCATCCCAACTTCAAGCTGCATAAGGATTTGCTGAAGGCCTGCGTCGAACGTTCAAGGGGAAATTATTATGTCGGCATGCCCGACCTGATGGAAGGTCTTGACGTGCTGGCTGCGATGAAAGGCACCGACAAGGTGCTGATGGATACCTTGACGCAACCCGATTTGCTTGAGGAACAGATGCAGCGCATCAACAATGCCTATTTCGAAGTGTTTGATGCGCTCTATGACATTATCCGTTTCGATGGACGCGATTGCGGCGGGCCATTGGATCCCACTTGTCCGGGTGCTTCTTTCGGAACTGCCGATGAGATGGCATTCTGCTATTTCTCCCTCTGGGCTCCCGGCAAGGTTACCAAACTGCAGAGCGACATATCGACGATGCTTTCGGTCGAGGATTACCGCCGTTTTGTGCAGCCATTCATTCGCCAGCAGGCTCAAAGGATTCCCTACACGCTCTATCATCTCGATGGTGTGGGTGCTATGCGTCATCTGCCTGCTCTTCTCGAGATCGAGGAGCTCAAGGCTATCCAATGGACGCCTGGAGTCGGACAGCCCCAGGGTGGCAATCCCAAATGGTATGATCTCTATCGGCAGATCCTGGCAGGAGGCAAGTCCATCATGGCCTGTTGGGTAACTGTGGATGAACTTCGTCCTCTTCTGGATAATATCGGTGGCGATGGTGTTCATCTCGAGATGGACTTCCATAACGAAGACGAGGTGGAACAAGCCCTTCGAATCATCGAGGAGTATCAGACTTCGGAAGTGGAGAAGAAGATTGATGAATGTATTCGCATTGGCGATTCTTCCCAGGTTGCATCCTCTTCTTCAAAGCGCAATTTCGTTCAAAGTGGTTCCCTTTCCGTTTCCTCTCTCTCCTTGTCCGAAGCCATCGAAACGTCTGAACGAATCTTCCTGCTCGATGGAGGCATGGGAACAATGATCCAGCAGTATAACCTTGTAGAAGAGGACTTTGGCGGGTTCCCGGGCTGCAACGATTACCTGTGTGTCAGCAAGCCAGAGGTCATTCAGGACATACATCGCCGGTATTTGTCTGCAGGTGCCGACATCATCGAAACCAATACGTTTAATGCGCAGCGTATTTCGCTAAGGGATTGGGGGCTTGAGCATAAGGTGAAGGATATCAATAGGGCAGCTGTCCGAGTAGCTCGTCAGATCGCTGATGCTTTTACCCTAACTAATCCATCGAAACCCCGATTTGTCGTTGGTTCGGTAGGTCCTACCAATAAGACCTGTAGTTTCAGTAGTGGAGAAGAGCCTTCTCTTGACTATAACGAACTGAAATCTGCCTATCAGGAACAGATTGAAGCCCTTGCCGAAGGCGGCGTCGATGGCATCCTGATTGAGACCATCTTCGATACCTTGAATGCGCAAGCAGCTATCGAAGCTGCTCAGGTTGTGAAACTGCCCGTCATGCTCAGTTTCGCGCAGGTCAACGAACAGGGAATCAACATGAATGGTCAGGATGTCTTTGCCTTCATCGATGACATCTGTCGGAAATTCGACATCTTCTCCCTGGGTCTGAACTGTTCAAGCGGCGCTGCCCAGATGGCTCCGATTATCCAGGATCTTGCTTCTCGTGTCCAATGCCGCGTGAGTGCCTATCCCAACGCCGGTATCCCGAATGCAAAGGGCAAGTATGAGCAAAGCGGGGAGGAGTTTGCCCGACAGTGCTGGAGCATGATTGATAGCCATAGTGTCAATATCATCGGCGGATGCTGTGGCACTACCGATCAGCATATTTCAGCCCTTCAGCCTCTGCTCGAGCCTGCTCCGGGATGTTTCGTCAGCCCGAAGGGAGAAACCGCAGCCCGTCCTCGCTACAAGCAGCTCTATCGGGCTCCGATAAATCAAAAAACTCCGAATAATCTGAATACTCAGAACACTCCGAGTACTCCCAAAAAAACACCTCTCGACCCCAAGGAACGCCTCCTGCAAGCCATTGTGGCAGGCAATCAGGACGATGCCCTCGAAGCCACCAAGGAAGCCTTGGACGAAGGAGCCGATGCCACCAGCCTGATCAACAACCAGATGATCTGTGCGATGGGTTTGGTCGGAAAGAGTTTCGAGGAGGGCAAGGCATTTGTGCCTCAGTTGTTGATGGCAGGTCGAGCCATGAAGGCTGCTTTGGGCTTTATCAAAAAGCATGAAGCGGCCCAAGGCAAGTCGGCATCTATTCAGCCGATTGGCAAGATTGTCATCGGGACAGTGAAGGGCGACCTCCACGACATTGGCAAGAACCTGGTGGCCTCGATGCTCGAAGGTTCGGGCTTTGAGGTGGTGAACATCGGCATTGACATCGATGCCGACACGTTCGTCAAAGCTGTCGTTGACAATCATGCTGATATACTCTGTCTCTCGGCACTCCTTACCACAACGATGACCTATATGAAGGATGTGCTCGATGCGCTCCAGAAGGCTGGTATCCGCGACAAGGTGAAGGTAATGGTGGGTGGCGCTCCTGTCAGTCAGCAGTTCGCCGATGAGATTGGCGCCGATGGTTATTCCTCGAATGCCAACGAGGCAGTGACCATTGCCAAGAAACTATTGAATATTAACTGATAAGGGATGATCTAACCATGAGCGATCAACTTCATTTCCTTGATTGGACTATCCTTGTAGTCTATTTTGTACTTCTTATAGCCATCGGACTTTGGGCTTCACGCAAGCAGCAGAAGGCCGAAGGTAAGGACGGCAACTCCTTCCTTGCCAGCAAGTCACTCTCCTGGCACACCATCGGTCTTTCGATGTGGGGCACGAATGTGGGGCCATCGATGCTGATCGCATCCTGTTCCTCGGGTTTTGCAGCAGGTGTCGTCTCGGGCAACTATGCCTGGTATGCTTTCATCTTCATCGCCTTGCTTGCCTTTGTGTTTGCGCCTCGTTATCTGGGTGAGAACATCTCGACACTGCCCGAGTTTATGGGACGTCGATTCGGTCCGGGCACTCGTTCGGTCCTTGCCTGGTACACCATTGTCACCATCCTCATCTCGTGGCTTGCGCTGACGTTGTTTGCTGGTGGTGTACTGATACGCCAGATATTCAATATCCCGATGTATGCATCTGCTCTCATCCTGCTGGCTATCAGTGCTTTCTTTACAATCCTGGGAGGTCTGCGTGCCGTTGCTTATACCAATGTCTATCAGATGACGCTGCTCATCATCGTGAGCACCATTCTGACGATTGCTGGCATCTGGAAGTTGGGCAGTGGATCGTTCTTCGAGGGTATTGGAGTTCTGATGGATCCTGACGTGGTGCCAAGTGGCTATTGGAATCTGTTCCAGCCTCTTTCCGACCCAGACTATCCCTGGCTTCCCATCCTGCTGGGCTATCCGGTGATGGGCATCTGGTTCTGGTGTACCGACCAGTCGATGGTTCAGCCCGTGCTTGCGGCAAAGAACCTGCACGAAGGCCAGAAGGGCGCCAACTTCTGTGGATGGCTGAAGATTCTCGATGTAGCTATCTATATCATCCCCGGCATCGTCTGCTTTGCACTCTGCAGGACGGGCATTTTCGCAATGACTCCCAATGCCGACGATTCGTACCTCTTCATGGTGACCAATATCTTCCCCATTGGTATGGTGGGCCTTGTGATGGCTGTACTTACTGCGGCTTTGGTTTCGACGATCGGCTCTTCACTCAATGCCCTTTCCACCGTCTTCACTATGGACATTTATGTGAAGAACATCAAGCCTCAGGCAACCAGCCACGATATTCGTCGTATGGGGCGCATGGTCACCATCATCGGCTCGTTGGTCAGCATCCTGATTTGCGTTGCTGTTGATTTGATCAAGGACATCCCGCTCTTCAATATCTTCCAGTCCGTTCTGAGTTTCATCGCTCCTCCGATGGCCTCTGTCTTTGTGATGGGTGTGTTCTGGAAGCGTTGTACGGCGTCTGCTGCCAAGATGACGCTGACCTTCGGCACGGCATTGTGCCTGCTCATCGGTATTCTCTACTATGTCATGCCCGAAGGCATTGCATTCGGCATCCATTGGCCTCATTTCATGCTGCTTTCCTTCTATCTCTTTGTCTTCCTGTTGCTCAGCATGGTCGTTGTCAGCCTTGCCGATAGGAGTCCTCACCAGGATATCGTTCTGCAGAAGACTGCCGAACCCATGCGTCCTACCATCTTCTTTGCCTGGTGCGCCCTCTTCGTCGTGATGATTTCGTTGTATGTCATCTTCAATGGCCACTGAACTTTGTATCGAATAATATCCGGATAGCCATGAATTTAAGGTTCTTAGTCATTATTTTTGGTCTCGTGTTCCTCTTAGGGGCATGCGGTCCTTCACGTCCTGCTTCGGTTGACGAACCCTCTCCTGAACGTTACGACGAGGCGAGGGCCATGACCTATTTTCTCGACAATCCGGAATATGCCATGATACTCATCGATTCGGCCTATATTGATGAGAATATCTCCGATTTGAAACGCCAGTATCTGAAGGCTATTGTTATGTATAATGGCTTTTCACATCCCGACAGCAGCTTGCTGATGTTGCGTCATCTGGTCGAAAGCGAAGAATGGGAAGAGGTCGAAGACACCACGCTGCTTGTCGAGGTCTATGGCCTGATGGCTACCGTGGCAGGCACCATGAATCGTCATGCCGATGTGATTCGTTATGCCCAGCTTGCCTCCGACCTTGCTCATGGTCATCCCGACCTCAGCTGGTCGGAAAGTGACCAGTTGAGCCGCGTGGGACGAACAATGGCCTATTATGGTCAATGGGATGAAGGTATGCAATACATGAAACGTGCCTTGCAGCAGGTGGATAATTCCAGGAAATGGCCCGACTTCATGACCTACATCAATGTGGGCAGGAAGATTGCGGTCACCCTGCTCGAGATGAAACGTCCCACCGAGGCTTTGCAGCTCTTGCGAATCATGATTTCCCGATTGAATCATTTCAAGGAGCATGCCTTGGAGTACGAAAACCTGCAGATGAGCATGTCCAGTAATCCGAAGGCCGTTGACAACTATGTCAACTACAACCTCGTGCGCTGCTATTCGCGCATGGTCCGGTGCTTTGCTGCCATGGAAATGCCCGACTCGGCATCCTATTGGATTCGAAAGATGCAGACCTATAAGGAGAGTCAGGACCAGCTGGTCATGATCAGCCTGATTCCTTCACTGGTGAGATTGCATTTCGACGACATGGTCTTGGGGAACCAGGATGCTTTGTTCAAGGCTTTGGGTACAGACACGCTGGATATGGATTATGTCAGGCTGCTCGAGGCATTGTCCGAACTGGAGCAGCATCGGGGCAATTGGAAAGCCTCGAACAGCTACCTGATTCGTGCCTCGAACGTGAGAGATAGTATCGAACGAGAGAATTACCGCAATCAGCTGACCGATCAGATGACTCTCTACCAGCTGCAGGATGAACGATACAACCGAATGGATGTCGAGGCCCGCAACAGTCGGCTGGTGTTTGTCTCGACTGCATTGAGCCTATTTGTCATCCTGATGACGATGATTGGCCTGGCGTTGCGTCTGTTCAAGAGCATGAAGACCCTGCAGCGTGTCCACAATGACACCAAGAGCGAGCTTCAGGAGGCAAAACAGCAGATTGAGAAGCTGTCGCAGGGCTATGTGCCCGAGACTCCCGAGCAGCTCTATGGACGCATCATCCAGGTCATGGACACCCGTCGTCCCTATACCGACCAGAACTTCGATATCGCGCAGTTGGCTTCGATGCTTCACACCAATCGCACCTATATTTCCAAGGTCATCAACCGGATGTCTGGTTTGAATTTCCGTTCCTGGCTGGCCAAGTATCGCATCAACCTCGTGCAGCAATACATGAAGGAGTATCCGAATGCCGGTTTGGATGAGATCTGTGAGGTTTCAGGCTATGCCTCGCGTTCCTCGCTGTTCCGTCAGTTCAAGGCAATAACTGGCCATACGCCCATTGGGTGGATGGCCAGTGTAGAGGATTCGAATGAAGAAAATGTTGACGAAGACGAAATCGTTGGGAATGAAGAAAATGTGGAAGATGATGAGTCGGACGACAATGCGTGACTCATGCCGGGTTCTGTCCGTTGGCAGCAGCCTTCTTCTTCTTTTTCTTCTTTTTCTTGGCGGGTGTCACTACGAGGTTGGCAGGGTCGTACTGAGTGTTTTCCTGCAGTTCATTCGCTGAGAAGAGGAAAACCTTGTAAATGTCCTCCTCGAATTCCTTGCCCGCATAGTTGACAAGGTCGTGCAGGATCTTCTCGTCATCCTCGTCTGCCGAAGGGTGGGTGATGTGGAAATGCAGTTTCATGTGGTTGGCACAGCGTTCGAAGAGCCGGATGCGCTGTTCCTGATCCTCCATCTGGCAGGCCTTCCTGATCATATCTTCCACCACTTTGCCATACATGCGCAGGGCAATATCTTGCTGCTGGGGGTTCTGTAGAATTTCAGGATGCACGTTCAGGCTGTCCTTGGGGATGATTTCTACCGGATAGTCGATGTCCAGTTCGTAGTTCGAGATAAGGGCCAGATGATCCCAGAGTATCTGCTTCAGGTTCTCCACCTTGTCGGCATCGGGGTAGAGGTCACCCATGATCGAGACGATGCCATAGGCATAGCGCGTGCGTTTGTCCCGGTCGGGTATCGTCTTGCAATATTCGACAAGTTCCTGTAGATTGCGGCCATACTCGGGGAGCTTGACCTTGGGCATTTGTGTATTGTATTGTTGCATAGAAGAGGGGTTCTGAAAAAGTTATGAAAGGTTCGAAAGCATATCCTTCGGCTTGGTGGCCTGGAATTCCTTGAGGTAGAAGGGGGTGAAATAGGCGGTGTCGGCAAACTGTCCCCTGTTGTAGGCCTGGATGCTCAAGGCCAGCATGTCGCGGGCCTGCACACGTATCTCCTTCACGAAACGGGCATTCTGGTGGCTGGTGAGCAGGTCCTTGCATTTGTCTGCCCCATCGCCGAAGAAGTAGATGATGCGATCCTGAAGGAGGCTTTCGATCAGCTGTTCGTCAACGACGACGGCACACGGGGCCTTCACTTCGCCGAGAGCCTGGTCGTAGAGCGCCATATACACCTCCATGCGGCGGGCATCAATCATGGGGCAATAGAGGGCACCTTCCTCCATCTCGGTGTCGGTATGGAACATCACCTGGCAGCACATGGCCTTTAGCGTCGAAATGGCGATCAATGGTTTCTGCAGACCAAAGGCAAGACCTTTGGCTTCGCTGACGCCAATACGAAGTCCTGTGTAGGAGCCGGGACCTTCGGAAACAGCCACGGCGTCGGGCATCGCATCGTTCTCGCGGGCATATTTCATCGCATCTTCCACGTATTGGCCGAGTACTGCGGCATGGTTCGGGCCTTCCAGTGTCTCGCGCGAAAATTCTATAGCAAAGTCACGACTGAGCGCGACGCTACAGGCTTTCGACGACGTCTCAATCATAAGAATATTGGCCATATTGGTAAACGGGGATAGTAATTATATTGGATTAAACAACATTTTTCGGTGCAAAAATACAAAAAAAAATGATATGTTGTACCAATGAATCGGAAAAATCATTATTTTTGCACAAAAATAGAACGAAATAGAATAGAAATACAGCAAATGATACAGTCCATGACGGGTTTCGGCAAGGCTACTGCCGAAATCGCCAACAAGAAAATCACGGTCGAAGTGAAGTCGGTAAACTCCAAGCAGCTCGATCTTGTCGCAAAGGTTTGTCCTCAGTACAGGGAGGTCGAAATGGAGTTCCGTCAGATTATCCAGCGCAAGATGCAGCGCGGCAAGGTGGAGCTTTCGGTGACTTGCGAAGTGCTCGACAATACCAATGACCTGCCCCGCATCAATGCCGCTGTCATCAAGGAATATTACCAGCAGATTGATGCTATTCGACAGGAGCTCGAAATGGTCGATTTCACCCACGAGGTGGCTTCTGCTGTCCTGATGCAGACCTTGCTTCGTTTGCCCGATGCCGTCCATGTCGAGACGCCGGCCATCCAGAAGGAGGAGTTCGATGCCGCCCTTGCTGTGGTCGAACAGGCCGTCGATCGTCTGGTGGAGTTCCGACTGCAGGAGGGGGAGTCCCTCTATCGTGTCTTCAGCGAAAAGATCAGCAATATTCGTGCCCTGCTTGCCCAGGTCGAACCCTACGAGAAGGAACGCACCGAGCGAATCAGGCAGAATCTCCTCGACCGCCTCGAAAAGCTTCCCGTCGATTACGACAAGAATCGCCTCGAACAGGAGATGATCTACTACATCGAGAAGCTGGACATCAACGAAGAGAAGCATCGTCTCGTCAACCATCTCGATTACTTCATCGAGACCATGAATGCTCCGATGGATGCAGGTGGTCACGGCAAGAAGCTCGGATTCATTTCCCAGGAGATGGGACGCGAAATCAACACCCTCGGCTCGAAATCCAATCAGGCCGAAATGCAGCGCATCGTCGTCAAGATGAAGGACGAGCTCGAGCAGATCAAGGAGCAGGTCCTGAATGTTTTGTAGAGCCTCCTCTAATCCCCCTGCTTAGGGGGAAGACTCAAGCCCCCGTGCCTTCGTGTCCGTGCCTTCGTGTCCGTGCCTTCGTCCCTTCGTCCCCTCGTTCCTCGTCTCTTCGTCCCCGTCCCCTCGTCCTTTCGTCCTCGTTCCCCGTTTCCCGTCTCCGTGGCAGCCGTGTATGGCTGCCCTCATCCGTTTCAAACCCTCAAACCCCTCCCATATGTCCTCCGGCAAATTGATTATTTTTTCCGCACCAAGCGGCAGTGGCAAGACCACACTCGTCCGTCATCTTCTGGCCCAGGGCCTCGATCTGGCATTCAGCGTCAGCTGCACCTCTCGTCCTCCTCGTGGCACCGAACAGGATGGCGTCGATTACTACTTCATCTCTCCCGAAGAGTTTCGTCAGCGCATCGAGAACGACGAATTCCTGGAGTACGAGGAGGTCTATACCGACAAGTTCTACGGCACGTTGAAGTCCGAAGTCGAGCGTCTTTCCAACGAGGGCCACACCGTAGTCTTCGACGTTGATGTCAAGGGTGGCGTCAACATCAAGAAGTACTATGGCGACCGGGCATTGAGTCTCTTTGTGCAGGCCCCCTCCATCGAAGAGCTCTCGCGTCGTCTCCACAATCGTGGCACCGACTCCGAGGAGGTCATTCAGCAGCGTCTCGAAAAGGCTGCCTACGAACTCACCTTCGCCCCTCAGTTCGACCACATCATCGTGAACGACGACCTCGAAAAGGCACAAGCCGAAACTCTCGACACCGTCCTCCGTTTCCTGAACGAAGAGCAATCCACCCCCTCAACCCCTTCGAACCCCTCTTAACCCCTCTTAACCCAACCCATTAGCGTCCCCGCAGCGGCCGTGTATGGCCGCTCTCACCCTTAACCCCTCAAACCCATTAGCGTCCCCGCCGCGGCCGTATATGGCCGCCCTCACCCATATGACCATAGGCATCTATAGCGGCAGCTTCAATCCCGTCCACAAAGGACATGTGGCCCTCTGCGACTATCTGGTTCGGCAGGGCCTGGTCGATCAGGTATGGCTCATTCGCAGCCCTCTCAATCCGTTCAAGGTAGAATCGGCGCAGACCTTGGCACCCGATGCCGACCGGGCTGCGATGTTGCGCATTGCCGTGCGGGGTCACAAGGGGCTTCGTGTCTCCACCATCGAGGACCAGCTGCCCAAGCCCAATTACTCCATCAACACCTTCCACGCCCTCGAAGAGCAGTTCCCCGAGCACGAGTTCCATCTCATCATCGGGGCCGACAACTGGCTCGCCTTCGATCGTTGGCGTGCCTTCGAGGAGTTCCTCACGCGCTATCACCTCATCGTCTATCCCCGTCCGGGCTACGAGATGGGGGAGGAGGAGAAGCTGCGTCTGGGGCCCGAAGCCATCCGCAACGTTCGTTTTGTCGATGCGCCGCTCTACGACATCAGCAGTACCGAAATCCGCGAAGACATCGCCGCAGGACGTGAGCCCGCTATGCTCAATCCGCGTGTCTTTGCCTACATCCTCGAAAAAAAGTTATACCTATGAATAATCGGCAAGGCAATCCCATCTATTCATCCGCTGTGATCGACATGATCACTGTTTCCGCCGAATACTGCCTCTTCCTCGAGAAGCTCGTCCCCTCGGCAACGACCCGTCGGCAGCTGCTCGAGCAGGTCACCCGGCTCTTGCCGCTCATCTATGTCAAGGCATCCCTCTTGCCCGAGCTGGTGGAGATCGGTCAGTTCGACCTCCCCGTTGTTGTCACCGAAGAAGACTACGACGAAGTGCGTCGTTCCGTATGGCAGCTGCTCAAGAGCGACGACGAGTACCTCGAGGTCTTCACGCCCGATATGCAGTACAGCGAAGGCCCGATGACACAAACCATCAGCGAGGACCTGGCTGACATCTACCAGGATCTGAAGAATTTTGTGGCTGTATTCGCCGAACAGAACGACGAATCCATGCACGACTCCATCGTTCGTGTCCAGGAAAATTTCCGAAACTATTGGGGGCAGCGACTGGTCAATGTCATGCGTCCGTTGCACGACCTCCTATATAATAAAGCCGAAGACGAAGAAGATGACTACACCGAAGACAATTCCTAATTCCATCAGCAAGGAAGAGCTCGCCGAACTCCCCGTCAAGGAGTTCGACGGACACCCTGTGACAGTCATCAATCTGGAACAGGCCGAAATTGCTGTCAGGCAGATTCGCGAGTCGGGCCAGCTCATCGGCTTCGACACCGAGACGCGTCCTTCCTTCCAGAAGGGCGTCACCTATCGCGTGTGCCTCGTCCAGCTTTCGGTGGGGAAGGTGTGCTATCTCTTCCGGCTCAACAAGATTCAGGAATTTCCCGATTGTCTCAAGCAGCTCCTCGAGGATCCCAACCTCATCAAGGTCGGACTCTCCACGCAGGACGACTTCAAGAATCTCCGCAAATGGTGCGAAACGCTCGAACCGAAAGGATTCATCGAGCTGCAGTCGCTGGTCAAGAACTACGGCATCACCGACCTCAGCTTGGCCAAGATCTACGCCCTTCTCTTCCAGCAGAAGCTCAGCAAGCGACAGCGTCTCACCAACTGGGAAGCCGACCAGCTCAATCCCAAGCAGCTGGCCTATGCTTCGCTCGACGCCATCTCCTGTGTCGAAATCTACGAAACCCTCATGACGCGTGGTCACGAGATCATCAAGCAAGGAATGTAAGTCCTCTCATCCCTTTTTTTCGAAATCCCGCTATCTCGAAATCCCGCTATCCCGAAATCCCGTTATCCCGAAATCCCGCTATCCCGCTATCCCGGTCTTCCTAAACCCCGAAATCCCGCTATCCCGAAATCCCGAAATTCCGATATTTTAGAACCAATAATTACTCCGAATAAATTAATTCTCTAATTCGCAAATTCGTGATAAAAAATAAGAACTATGCGCAAATTCCCCAAATATATCGTGATGCCCCTGGCCCTGGCCATCTTCTTCATCGCTGTTCTGCTCCTTTCCATCAAGCAGAACCACGGCCATCTGCCCGACGACTTCGCCCTCATCGCCTCTATCGAAGCCGTCATCCTCATTGCTCTCTTTTTCGTGCTTCGTTACCTTCATTCGAAGCGTAGGGGATGAGCATTTCTTGAAATAATTTCTTTCTCGAAATAGCGGATTCTTTATACGAATTAGCCTTTCATTTAAAACGAATTAGCCTTTCATTTAAAATCGAAATAGCAGGAAGCGTTCTGTCTGACCACGGAACGCTTCCTGCTGTTATAATGTCATTTTGACGCAAAAAAGACAGAATATACCCCTTTAAAAGCAGCCCGCCAGACACTCACGTGCCCGACGGACTTGGTTGATGATGATTTGGAATAGGAGAAAATGCTAATGGATTGCAATTAACACAAATAAAACGAAATTCTATCCATTTTATTGTGCAATATATTTTTCTTTTTTTTAAAAATGACTATTTCTCGTCTTTATTTAAATTTTTAAAAAAAATAAAAATAAAAACGTACTTTTTTTATTATTCGTTTTCAGCTTCAGGTGCTACAGGAGCCTCGTCTGAAATGTTTTCTGGAAGAGCGGGAGCTGTCTGCTCTTGAGCTTCGATAGCCGAACCCTGTACTGTCGAATAACTATGTTTTAGCATCAGAGTGGTGGCGATGCAGAGAACTGCAATAACACCCATTAGAGTCCAAGTGGTTTTCTCGAGGAAATCTGCGGTCTTTGGGGCGCCCATCACTTGGTTCGATGACTGGAAACCTGCTGCCAGACCGCCACCCTTGGACTTTTGAATCAGTACGATCATGACAAGGAGTACACTGATCAGTACAATAATTACTGTAATAACTACCATTTCTTTTTCTTATATTTTATTATTTGATTTTTCTGCTTTTTTCAGTTCGATAACCTTTTCAAGATATCTAATTTGGTCTGCAAAGTAACTATTTTTTTTTGAATAATGCAAATTTAAATCCAAAAAAATTGCTAAAGCCTGCTCAAATTTGCCCTGTTTGACATATACCTTTGCCAAACTCTCACTTAAAAATGCACGATCCTTGATTTTTTCGAGTTCGTTCGGATCGTTCTCCGGCAAATCGTTGGGCAGCGCATTCGGCACAAAAAGTTCGCCTTCCGACTCGGCTTGGAGGAAGTTGTCGATGAGGTCGTCCTGCTCGTCGCGCTCGGTCTGCAGGTCGGGCATGTGCTCCAGGCTGTACTGCACATCCGACGCAGCACCCAGTTCCATGTCGTCGAGGTAACGCTCGATCAGCTTGAAGTCGTTGGTCTCGGTCTGCTGCTTGCGCTGGGCTTCGAGCTGCTGCATCAGGAGCACCCACCCATATTCTCCCCGGTTGACGAGCTTGAAGAGCTTCAGCAGGTCGGGGATGGCGGGAGCCTGTTGCCGGATGGCATCCTTCAGGCGCGTCGAATGGACGTTGGCGAGGGCCACCAGATAGAGCAGGCGATAGGTCGCACAGTAGGGATACTCCTCGATGATCCCGGGAAGCTGGGCCACTGCGTCGGCTCCCATCGTTTCAGGATGCCTGATCCATTGCTCTGTCAGTTCTTGCTCCATGTCCTTTGTCCTTCGAATATTTTCTTTATCCTCTTGATTACCAGTTCGCAACCGTAGCATTGAAGATGTCGTCCACCAGCTTTTCGGTCAGCTCGGCACACAGGTCGTCCTGCACATCGGTGAGCAGTTGCGTCGCATCAAAGTCGGCAAACTGCGAAAATTCTTTTTCGAAGTTTTCGCTTTTGTTGTTTTTGTTCACAAATTTGATTTTCACCTTGATCGTCAGGCGCGTGATGCTGGCGTAGGCATCGGTGTTCACGGCCTGGTTCGAAAGGCTGTAGCCCGTGATGGCACCGCTGATCTGGAGGTCTCCGTCCTGGTCAACCTGCGAAAGTCGTGTCTGATTGACATACTTCTTTTGCAGCTCGTCGTTGAAGAGGATGGTCAGCGGGGCATACACCAGGGCAGCCTTGTTCTGGATGTATTCGAAGCTGATGGTATGCGTGGTGGTGTAGTCAATGCTTGCACCATTCAGCTGGTAGCTGATGCTGCACGACGTCAGGCCGACGGCGCTGGCCAGGAAGGTCAGTAGGATGATCAGGTGGCGCATGTTGTTTTAGGATTGGGGCGTATCATTCGGTTCTTCGGCATCCTGGATTCCGTAATCTACCAGCTTTCGGTGGATGGTACGGGTCGAGATGTCCAGTTCCTTGGCGGCCTTTTGCTTGTTGCCGTTGTTGCGACGCAGGGCCTCCAGGATGGCTTCCTTCTCGATCTCGTCCATCGTGCGGGGTCGCGAGGAGGGTGGGGTATAGGCAGCCTGCGTGCTCGGAACATCGATTTCCTCCACCTGGGCTTCCTCCACCTCTTCGAACTTGCTGGGTTCGTGGTCGTGTTGGCCATCGGCGGGAGTGCTGACGATGGGCGAGCTCGACGGGAGGGTGCGCGAGGCAGCGACGGGCGAAGGCTTCTTCAGGCCCAGTCTGACGCGTATCTCCTCCAGCTCATGCTGCATGCTGAAGATGGCCTTGAAGATGAATTCCCGCTCGCCCGGGCCAAACGTGTCGCTCGATGGGCCGCCCAGGCTCACCCCGCTCGCAAACTTCGGCAGGTACTTCTGTAGGGTGCGCGCGTCGATGAGGCGCTGCGACTCGACAATCGACATTTCCTCCACGATGTGGAGCAGCTGGCGTATGTTGCCCGGCCATTGGTAGGCGAGGAGCAGCTTCAGCGCATCTTCGGTCAGCCGGATGCCCTCGGTCATGTGGTATTTGGCGGCAATGTCGCTCGAGAAGCGCTTGAAGAGCAGCGGGATGTCATCGGGACGCTCTCGCAGCGCAGGCACGTGGATATTGATGGTCGAAAGGCGGAAGTAGAGGTCCTGGCGGAAACGCCCTTCGCGGATGGCCTTCTCGAGGTTGATGTTGGTGGCAGCCACCACGCGCACGTCCACCTTGCGGACGTCGTTCGAACCCATGCGGATGATCTCGCCCTTTTCGAGCACGCGGAGCAGCTTCGCCTGGATCGACATCGGCAGGTCGCCCACCTCGTCCAGGAAGATGGTGCCGCCGTCGGCTTCTTCGAAATAGCCCTTGCGGTCGCCCACCGAGCCCGTATAGGCGCCCTTCACATGGCCGAACAGCTCCGAGTCGATGGTCCCTTCCGGAAGTCCGCCGCAGTTCACGGCAATGCACTTCTTGAACCTTCGGTTCGAGCCGTTGTGTAGTATCTTGTAAAAGTAGTCCTTGCCTGTTCCATTTTCTCCCGTCACCAGCACTGTCACGTCATACGGAGCAGCCTGGACGGCCGCATTCAGCGCCTGCAGCAACAGGGGACTTCGGCCTGTTATTTGCAGGGAGTTCATGACGCTTGCTACATCTGTTTTCTGCATATCTTGAATATTCTCCTTGAAAATCGGCTGCAAATTTACGCATTTTTCGGCGGAAAACAAAATTTTTTCACAATAATTTTGGATTTGTAGCGGAAAACGTGTATCTTTGCACCAAAAAAGAGGACGATTTGTCCGATCCGTGTTCAAAAAGATGAACGAACTCTATCAGATCTATAACGAATTTTATCATCAGAAACCTGCTCGTGTCCAGCTGCTCAAGGGTGCTGCCAGCAATCGCCGCTATTATCGTCTCTACCATAGCCCGGCACCCGACAGCGCCAGTGTCATTGGTGTGATTGGAGAGAATGCAAAGGAGAATCATGCTTTTCTGTCTTTAGGCCGTCACATGTTCGCCGAGGGGCTTCCCGTCCCCCGCATTCTTGCATCCAGCCCCGACGAGATGCGCTACCTCCAGCAGGACCTGGGCAACGTTTCGCTCTACGACCTCGTCGAGGAGGCGCGTCGCTCGCCTTCTGAGGCCAGGGACGTCCGTGTCCGCGGCCTGCTCCATCAGGTCATGCGCGACCTGCCCCGCATCCAGTTCCAGACGGTCCGGGGCTTCGACTTCGAGCACGATGCCTTCCGCGAATCCCGTTTCTGCGCCACCACGGTCAACTGGGACCTCAACTACTTCAAGTATTGTTTCCTCAAGCCGTCGGGCTATCCGATGGATGAGCTTCGGCTCGAAGACGACTTCGGGCGCCTGCGCGATGCGCTCCTCGACTGCACCTCCCCGGGCGAGCGATGGGGCTTCCTCTATCGCGACTTCCAGTCCCGCAACGTGATGGTCCTCGACGACAAGCCCTTCTATATCGACTACCAGGGCGGCTACGAGGGTCCCGTCTATTACGACGTCGCCTCCTTCCTCTGGCAGACGCGTGCCGGCTACGACCCCGACCTCCGCAACGGCCTGCTCCTCGACTATCTCGATGCCCTGCAGCCCTTCCAGCCCATGCCCCTCCGCACGTTCCGCCATCGTCTGCGCGTCTTCGTGTTCTTCCGGTTGCTCCAGACGCTCGGCACCTATGGCTATCGGGGCCTGTTCGAGCACAAGGCCATGTTCCAGACGCCCATCCACAACGCCCTGCGTTCGCTCGTCAACATCACCCGCCCCGACAGCGAGCCCGCCTTCACCGACTGTTCGCTGCGTGGCCAGGCCGACGCCGGCGCTCCCGCCATCGACCGCTTCGAGCTCGAGGCGGATTGTCCTTATTTATGCGAATTGCTCGCGCGCGTCGCACGCATGGAACGCTTCCAGCCCCAGCCCGAGGCCGGACCCCTCATCGTCCGCGTCACCTCGTTCAGCTACAAGAAGGGCATCCCCGAGGACCTTTCGGGCAATGGCGGCGGTTTCGTCTTCGATTGCCGCGCACCCCTCAACCCCGGGCGCTATGCCTTCTACCGGCCCTTCAACGGCCTCGACGAGGTGGTCATCGATTTCCTCGAAGGGCGGCGCGACACCGAGGGACGTCTCATTCCCCCCGAGCAGCGCGCGCCGGGCGAAACCTCCATGCAGACCTTCGTCCGCAACGTCTTTCGCCTCGTCGATCCCGCTGTCGAGACCTACCTCCAGCGCGGGTTCACGAGCCTGGTCATCAACTGCGGATGCACCGGTGGCCAGCATCGTTCGGTCTATTGCGCCCAGCACGTGGCCGAACACCTCCACGAGCGTTTCCCCGCCGCCCGAATCCTGCTCACCCATCGCGAGCAGCAGGTCTCTCGGGCATTCTAATCTGCTAACCTACAACGTACAAACTATCATAATGAGTAAGAAATCAGTTATTGAAGAAGAATTCGACGACCAGCGCATCGAGCATACCACCATCATGCCCATGTTTGGCGACAATATGTTCGACATCACCCTGGATCGCGAGAAATGCCATACCGAACGACTTCCTATTGTTGCCCTTCGAAAGATGGTGATGATGCCTGGTCTCACCATGCCCCTCTCCGTCGGCCGCACCAAGAGCATCCGTGTGGTCAAGGAGGCCGAAAAGAACAAGTGCTACATCGGCGTCGTCTGCCAGAAGAATACGGTTGACGACCCCGACCGCGACGACCTCTACGACTACGGCGTCGTCTGCGAGGTCCTGAAGGAGCTCGAGCTGCCCGACGGCAACCACTCGGTCATCATCCAGGGCCGCTGCGCCTTCCGCCTCGTCGATCTGGTCAGCACCGAACCCTTCCTCGCGGGCGAGGTCGAGCTGCTCGCCGAGGAGATCTTCCCCCCGCGCAATCGGCGCAGCAAGCCCCTCCTCAGCATCATTCGCGACGACATCACGGCCATCAACGAGTGCCAGGACAACCCCCTCTCGGGCGAGATTATGTTTGCGCTCAACAACATCACCGACCCCAATTTCCTGGTCACCTACCTCTGCGCCACCTTCCCCATGTCCATCGCTTCGCGCCAGCAGCTCCTCGAGGTGCGCAACATCGAGCAGCGCGGCACCCAGCTCGCCACCATCATCAGCAAGTGCCTGGCCTACACCAAGCTCAAGAACCAGATGCACCAGCTCACCCAGGTCGAGCTCACCAGCCTCCAGCGTCAGCAGTACCTCCGCACTCAGATTCGCTCCATCCAGGAGGAGCTCGGCGAATCCAGCCAGGAGGATGTCGAACGCCTGCTCAAGAAGGCGAACTCCAAGCGTTGGAGCCCCGCCATCCAGGAGACCTTCAGCAAGGAGGTCAGCAAGCTGCAGCGCATGAACGAGCAGTCGCCCGACTACTACGTGCAGTACAACTACCTGCAGACGCTCGTCGATCTGCCCTGGGGCGTCACCACCAGCGACAACCTCAACCTGAAGAATGCCCAGCGCGTCCTCGACCGCGACCACTACGGCCTCAAGAATGTCAAGGAGCGCATCCTCGAGCACCTCGCCGTGCTCAAGATGCGTGGCGACATGAAGTCGCCCATCCTCTGCCTCGTCGGCCCTCCCGGTGTCGGCAAGACCTCCCTCGGCAAGAGCATCGCCTCGGCGCTCAAGCGCGAATACGTGCGCATCTCCCTCGGCGGCCTCCACGACGAGGCCGAGATCCGCGGTCATCGCCGCACCTACATCGGCGCCCTCCCCGGTCGCATCATCTCCGGCATCCAGAAGGCCAAGACCGACAACCCCGTCTTCGTCCTCGACGAGATCGACAAGATCTCCAGCGACTTCAAGGGCGACCCCTCCAGCGCACTCCTCGAAGTGCTCGACCCCGAGCAGAACAAGGCCTTCCACGACAACTACCTCGACCTCGACTACGACCTCTCCAACGTCCTCTTCATCGCCACGGCCAACAGCCTGGCGCCCATCGCCGCACCCCTGCGCGACCGCATGGAGATCATCGAGCTCAGCGGATACATCATCGAGGAGAAGGTCGAGATCGGCATGCGCCACCTCCTCCCCAAGCAGAAGGAGGAGCACGGCCTCGCCGACATCCATTTCAACATCCCGCGCCGAACCATGGAGGCCATCATCGACCAATATACGCGCGAAAGCGGTGTGCGTCTCCTCGACAAGGCCCTCGCCAAGGTGATGCGAAAGGTCGCCTGGCGTGTCGCCAACGAGAAGGAGGTGCCCGAACGCCTCCAGACGCGCGACCTCGAGGCATTCCTCGGCAAGCCCGACTACAACCCCGAGAAGTACGATGGCAACGACTATGCCGGTGTCGTCACCGGCCTTGCCTGGACCTCGGTGGGCGGTTGCATCCTCGAGGTCGAATCGACGCTCGTCCCCGGAAAGGGCGGCCTCACCCTCACCGGACATCTCGGCGATGTCATGAAGGAGAGTGCCCAGCTCGCCCTCCAGTGGATCAAGGCCAACTCCTCCGACCTCGGCATTGACCCCGTCATCTTCGAGAACTGGACCGCCCACATCCATTGCCCCGAAGGCGCCGTGCCCAAGGACGGCCCCTCGGCAGGCATCACCATGGTCACCTCCCTCGTCTCCACGCTCACCCAGCGCCGCGTCCGCGCCCGCATCGCCATGACCGGCGAAATCACCCTCCGCGGCAAGGTCATCCCCATCGGCGGCGTCAAGGAGAAGATCCTCGCCGCCAAGCGCGCCGGCATCACCGACATCGTCCTCTGCATCGACAACCGCAAGGACGTCGATGACATCGAGAAGGAGTACACCGAAGGCCTCACCTTCCACTACGTCCGCGACCTCCACGAAGTCCTCGACTTCGCCCTCCTCAAGGAAAAAGTCAAGCACCCCAAAAAGTTCGTATAACACCCCCCCCTGTCCCCGCGGCGGCCGTACATGGCCGCCCCCCTTTGTCTCCGCGGCGCCCGTCCCCGTCTCCGCGTCCCCGTAGCAGCCATCCTTGGCTGCCCCCTTTGTCCCCGCGGCGGCCGTTTTTGGCCGCCTCCCCAATATCCCCACGCCGCCCGTCCCCGGCCGCCCTCGTCCCCTTTCCCGTCCCCGCGGCGGCCGTACATGGCCGCCCTAAAAAACCACAGCAATGATCCACGATCTCGGTATAATCATGCTCACCGCAGGCTTCACAAGCCTCGTCTGCAAGTTCCTGAAGCAGCCCGTTGTCCTGGGCTATATTGTCGCCGGTCTCCTCGTCGGCCCCTACGTCTTTGGCTCCAGTTGGGTCAGCGACGAAGAGAGTGTCAAGATCTGGGGAGAGATTGGCGTCATCTTCCTCCTCTTCTCCCTCGGTCTTGAGTTCTCCTACAAGAAGCTCGTCCAGATGGGCACCACCGCCCTCATCGGTTGCTTCACCATCGTGGTGGGCATGATGTCGTGCGGCTTCCTCCTCGGCCGCGCCATGGGGTGGGACCAGATGAACTCCCTCTTCCTGGGCGGCATGCTCTGCATGTCCTCCACCACCATCGTCTTCAAGGCGCTCGACGACCTCGGCCTGCGCCAGCAGAAGTTCGCCAACATCTGTTTCGGCATCCTCGTCGTCGAGGACCTCTTCGCCGTCGTGCTCATGGTGCTCCTCGCCTCGCTGGCTGTCAACCAGTCGTTCGACGGCTCCGAGATGGCCTGGCAGGTCGGCAAGCTCGCCGCCTATCTGCTCTTCTGGTTCGCCGCCGGTCTCTTCCTCATCCCCACCTTGCTCCGCGTCTGCAAGCAGCATCTCAACGACGAGACGCTCACCATCGTCGCCCTCGGCCTCTGCCTGGGCATGGTGCTCCTCGCCGAAGAGGCTGGCTTCAGCTCCGCCCTCGGTGCCTTCGTCATGGGCAGCATCCTTGCCGAAACCGTCGAGGCCGAGAAGATCGAGCATCTCCTTTCGCCCATCAAGAACATGTTCGGCGCCGTCTTCTTCGTGTCTGTCGGCATGATGATCGACCCCGCCCTGCTGCTCAAGTACTGGCTCCCCATCACGCTCATCACCCTCCTCGTCATCGTCGGGCAGGTCATCTTCGCCTCCTTGGGCGTCGTCCTCTCCGGCCAGCCGCTCAAGACCGCCATGCAGGCTGCCTTCTCGCTCACCCAGGTCGGCGAATTTGCGTTCATCATCGCCAACTTCGGCACCGACAAGGGCGTCACCGAACCCTTCCTCTATCCCGTCATCGTCGCCGTTTCGGTCATCACCACCTTCCTCACGCCCTATACCATCCGCCTCGCCGAACCCGCCTACGAGCGCATCGACAAGCTCCTGCCGCGTCGCTGGAAGCTCATGCTCGATGCCTATGGCCAGAGCCGAAGCACCCAGAAGGAGTCCTCCCTCACCTCGCAGTATCTCTCCAAGGTCCTCCTCACCGTCGCCATCTACGCCATCGTCTGCGTCTTCCTGGCCACCATCTATTTCTCGCTGCTCAACGACCGCGTCATCAACATCGTCAACGAATCGTTGGCCCACGTCTTCAGCGAACCCCATCCCTGGATCGGCCGTCTCGTCAGCCTCGGTCTGATCATCTCCGCCCTCTCGCCGTTGATCTATCAGATTGTCAACAAGAACAAGCGAAGCTCCGACGCCCATCGTCTCTGGGACTCCGGTCGTCTCTATACGCGCGGACTGCTCATCCTCATCAATGCCTTCCGCATCGTCATCGTCCTCGCCATCCTCACCTCGTGCATCGGCAAGATCTTCGACGCCACCATCGGCATCCTCCTTGCCCTCGGCATCGCCGCCTTCCTCATCATCACCCGTTCGTCCAAGATCCAGGAGCGTTCTCATCTCATCGAGGAGAACTTCCTCACCAACCTTTCGGCGCGTGAGTTAGCCATGCGCCAGGGCAAGCGCGCCCAGAAGAAGCAGGCCGAAGCCGATGCCGCATCCGACGACGAAGCCGACGGCATGCACTTCGGCGAAGTCGTCATCCCCGAAGACTCGCCCGCCCTCGGCCGTTCGCTCCGCGACCTCGACCTGCGCAACACCACGGGCGTCAGCGTCATCCGCATCCTCCGCCTCTCCGGCAATGTCAACAACCCCAAGGCCACCGAGATCTTCCGCCCCGGCGACCGCGTCGTTGTCAATGGCTCCGTCGGCGACATCGAGCTCTTCAAGATCCTCGTCAGCCCCGATCCCAGCTAACCCCCCGGGGCCGGCTGCCCTCCCGGCAGCCGCCCCCACCTCCGCGCTCCGCGTCCCCGTCCCGGCCCCGCGTCCTTTTCCCTTTTGTCTCCGTGGCAGCCATGTTTGGCTGCCCTCTTACCCCCAATCATACCATGTCCCGCCTTATCAAGATCCTCGCCGCTCTTCTCCTCGTCCTCCTCCTCGTCGTCCTCGTCATCACCTTCGGCGGCGGCCCCTACATCCGAAGCTACATAGATCAGCACGGCACCGAGCTCCTCGGGCGCCGCGTGTGCGCCGATGGCGTCCACCTCAACGGCTTCACCGGCAGCCTCAAGATCGACTCCCTCTTCGTCGCCGAGAAGGACGGCACCACCCGCTTCCTCAGCGTGCGGCGCGCACAGACGCGCCTCAACCTGCCGCGCCTCCTCTTCGGCGTCATCAAGCTCGACGAGCTCGAGCTCGAGGGCGTGCGCCTCGACGTGCTCCAGCGCGACACCGTCTTCAACTTCTCCGATATCCTCGAACACATCTTCATCGACCAGGCCGACCAGGAGCCGCTGCCCCTCGTCATCAAGGACATCCGCATCCACAACAGCTACATCCACTACAAGGACTCCCTCGTCGGCAGCGAATTCAACCTCAACGACTTCTCCCTCTTCGTCCCCGGCATCGACTTCCGCGACATCAACACCTCCGTCGGCATTAACCTCAGCTTCACCGACGGCGGCTCGCTGCAGACGCGCTTCGACTACGACGACCGCAACAAGGCCTATCAGCTCGACCTCAACATCACCGGGCTCAACCTCCGCAGCATCCTGCCCTATGTGAGGCAGAAGATCTGGCTCGGCGACCTGCAGGGCCTCGCCAACCTCGACCTCGAGATGCGCGGCAGCACCGCTCATCTGCTCGACTTCACGCTGCGGGGCTATGCCGGCATCCGCAGCCTCGATGTGCTCGACGAGGCGGGCACCACCATGGTGCGCTGCGACACCGTCAACATCACCGTGCGCGACATGGATGTCCCCGCCAACCGCATCTACCTCAGCCGTGTCCACTTCGAGCGGCCCTACATCCACATCCAGTACGACAAGGACAGCCTCGACAACTTCAACCGCCTCATCCAGAAGGCCGAGCGCATCCTCTACGAACAGGACTCCATGCGCCTCGTGGCGCGGCTCGAGGCCGAAGGCATCACGCTGCCTCCCGACCAGCCTCTCTCCGAGCTTCTGTCCGATTCGACCGAACAGGAGGACGAGTCGCCCCTCGTCGAGTTCAACGGACGGGCACGCGACCTGCATCTCCTCATCGACTCGCTGCTCATCGACTCGGCGCGGCTCACCTATCGCGACGAGTCGCTGCCCTACATGCCCTTCGTCTATGAGCTGAGCAGCGTCAACATCGCCGCACCCAACTTCACGCTCAACGGCGTCAACCACATCACTGCCGATGCCCAGCTGGGGCGGGAGGGGAGGCTGCGCTTCTGGTACGACGGACGCACCATGGACGGAAGCAACCTCCACATGGTGGTGCAGGCCGACCACATCGACGTCAAGGACTTCTCGCCCTACACGCTCCAGATGTTCGGCAACGAGGTCTCGCGCGGCACGATGTCTGTCAATCTGATGTACGACACCAAGAACGGGCGCATGCTCGGCCAGAACCACATCGTCGTGCGCGACCCCAAGGTTGAGAAGAAGCGGCGCGATGTCGATTCCGAAATGAACATCCCCTTCCGCACGGGTGTCTATATCCTCACCGACAAGAACAACGTCCTCGACATCGACCTGCCTGTCAAGGGCAACATCGAGGATCCCAAGTTCAGCTACAAGCGCCTGCTGTTCCGCACCATGGGCAAGTTCCTTGTCAAGGTGGTCAGCTCGCCTTTCCGACGCAACCGCAACCGGTCGGCAGGTTCCGATATCCTTGTTAACGACTCACGCAGCCTCGACGACATCGACCTCGACTCGATCTCGTCCGACCTGCTCCAGGACGAATAGCCATGAAGCTTCTCATTCTCTTCACGGGACGCACCACGGGCTCGGTCTATCCCGCTCTCATCAACGAATATGTCCAGCGCCTCGCGCACTATGTGCCCACGCAGCTCGAGGAGCTGCCTGACCTACGCAACACCCGCAACCTCACGCCCGAACAGCAGAAGGAGCAGGAGGGCAATGCCGTCCTCGATCGGTTGCAGCCGGGCGATGTGCTTGTCCTTCTCGACGAACGGGGGCGCGAGATGACCAGTCGCGAGTTCAGCGGGTGGATGGAGCAGAAGTTACAGACGGTGCCCAAGCGCCTCGTCCTCCTCGTCGGTGGTCCCTATGGCTTCTCCGATCGCATCTACAAGGCAGCACAGCAGCAGGTCTCCCTCTCTCGGATGACCTTCTCCCACCAGATGGTCCGCCTCTTCCTCGTCGAACAGCTCTATCGCGCCTTCACCATCATCCGGGGAGAACCCTATCATCATGATTGATTTTTTTTTTCGGTGAAAGGGTTCAAATCATCACCTAATTGCCCACTGTGTTGTTATTATTGCTATCATGTAGTCAAAAAAAGAATCATTAATAATCAATTATTTTAAAAATTATTTTTAATTGTATGAAAAACTTTGAATTATTTACCTGTCTGAGCTTTATTCTCGCTCTTACGTCATGTTATCGTGATTCAGAAGATGAAATCTCTGTTAACGATAAGTATGTAACTTTTAATTTCAATTTAGCTGGTGTTGAGCAATCTTCGCTGACACGTGCCATCTCTGAACCGAGTAACCTTTTGATTATAGATAAGTTCGGAGATGAGGTAACATCTGACACAAAAACATCTCTTGCCCCCTTTTCCCTGCCTCTCGATTATGGAAGACATGAAATCTATTTTGTTGCGGCGGACAAGATTTGGACTTCGTACAGTACAGCGGAGTGGAAGGTGGAATGGCCAAGCAGCCACGACGGACTCAGCTATGTATGGGCCGCGCATCTGACCTTGGATGTGGATGAAGATACCTCCGTCGAGGACATCATGCTCCCCCTCATCATCGCAAACGTGCAGGTGAAGACCTTGGACAAGGTCCCCGCCACCGCCTCCTCCCTCCACATCGACGCACCCGACCTATGCAAGGGCCTCGACCTCCTCACCCTGAGCGGCATCCCGACCGACACCCCCGTGAACTATTCCCTCGACCTCTCCCGCGGAACAGGCAACACCCTCCGCATCAACCTCTTCACCTTCGTGCCCCCAACTTCCTGTATCGGCGACATCTCCCTCACCGTCCTCGACCAGAACACCCAGGAAATCGCAGCCAAAACCCTCAACGAAGTCCCCGTCCAGCCCGGTTACATCAGCCTCTACGCAGGTTACCTCTTCTCCGACGGCATCTCCTTTCCCCTTTCCTACACCGACGACTGGTCCGGCACCAACTCCTACGGCTTCTGAGCCGTTACCCCCCCAACAGCAGGGGCCACGAAAGTCTCCCTTTCGTGACCCCTGCTGTTGGAAATTTTCAGTCCATTTCATCCACTCGCGCGGCTGCGCCCCTGCGCCGCCGCATCGCCGCCGCGCCGCCGCGTCTCAATCGCGCCGTTCCTTCAGCTGCTTCTCCACCGCGCGATACTTCTGCGTGAAGCTCGGATCGGTCTGCAGCATGTCCTCGACCTTCTTGAACGCACTGAGCACCGTGGCATGGTCGCGCCCACCAATCACCTCGCCGATGCGAACCACCGACAGCGTGGTGAACTGATGGCACAGATGCATCGCCGCCTGTCGCGCCTGCACAATCTCCTTCTTGCGGCTCTTCGAATTGAGGCTCTTCATATCGACACTGAAGCTCTGCAGCACCAGGTTGACAATGTTCTCACTCGTGATGACCTTCGACTCAATCTTCACAATCATGCGCAGCACACGCGTCGCCAGCTCCTGGTCGATCGGCCGATTGAACGCAATGGAGTGGGCGAGGAGCGAGTTGATGACACCCTCGAGGTCGCGCACATTGTCAGTAGCATTGCGGGCAATGAACTCGATGACGTCGCTGGAGATGGCAATGCCCTCCTTCTCGCACTTGCCGCGCAGAATATCCTTGCGCAGCTCGTAGTCGGGCTTCTCGATCTCGCCGATGAAGCCCCACTTGAAGCGCGTGAGCAGACGCGGCACGAGGTCCTCCAGCTCAACGGGCGGGCGGTCGCACGTCATGATGAGCTGCTTGCCCAGCTGATGCAGGTGGTTGAAGATGTGGAAGAACGTGTTCTGGGTGGCGATGAGGTTCTTGCCGGCAAACTCCTGGATGTCATCGACGATGAGCACGTCGATGCTCTGGTAGAAGTTGATGAAGTCGTTGAGCCGGTTCTGCCGAACGGCATCGGTGTATTGCACCTTGAACTGATAGGCGGTGATATACAGGACACGCTTCTCGGGGAATAGCTCGAGAATCTGCAGGCCGATGGCCTGGGCAAGATGCGTCTTGCCGACGCCGCTGGCGCCGAAGATGAAATAGGGGTTGAAGGCGTTGTGTCCCGGGTTCTTGCTGACGGTGATTCCTGCGCTGCGGGCGAGTTCGTTCGACTTGCCCTCGCAGAAGGTGCTGATAGTGCAATTGGGGTTGAGATGAGTATCGAATTCTGGAGCCTGCCTTCCTGCCTGCCCGTTCTGAGCATTGAGCCGGATGGATGTGTTTTCGTCGTGTGGTGTCTCGGAGGGGTGGGGCTTGACCACCGCCACCTTGTAGCCCAGCCGGATCTGCGGGCCATAGATGCGCTGCAAGGTTCGTTTCAGCAGGTCGAAATACTGGTCGGATTCGAGCTTCTCATAGACAAAGTGGGAGGGGACGAGCAACGTCAGCTTGCCGTCCTCATAGCTGCCAGCATGGACAGACGCGAAGAAGGCCTGGTAGGCCTCCTCGTTCTGCAGGTTATCCCTGATGATGGCGAGGCATTGATCCCATTGTGTCTCGTATTGAGCAGCCATTATACTTGCGTTATAAAGGGTTTGAGTAGTTTGAGGGGTTCGAGGGGTTCGAGGGGTTCGAGGAGTTCGAGGAGTTCGAGGGGGTTGAGGGTTTCGAACGGTTCGAAGGGTTGCGAAAAGGGCGAATTATCCTTTCGCGGTGGCAAAGATATGGAAAAAAAAATTACGGTGCAAGAGCAAAATTTTTGCCGAAAAATTTGGAAAAATCTAACTCTTTGATTTTCAATTTCCATCCCGCTTTGGACCCCCAGACGAAAAGGGTGCGCGGACGGATGTAACAACGTACTGAAAATTAGGCAGATAGTGCCGACTGACCAAGTGGCTCCCCGAGGGTTATCAACATTCTTTTGGGCGAAATATTCCGCTCGTTTCCGCTTGAAAAAGCTACATTTAGAATGTTGATAACTCGAACGGGTCTAAAAAAAATGATTTTAAATTACGTTTCCTTCACTTCTTTGTAAGTAAATCCGAAAGGTAGCAAGGTGGAGATGCCATTCAGGACATAGATTCCCTCCTGTGAAGGCAGCAGGATCTCGATGGGCGCACCACTCCGGTACTCGGCCTCGAGAATGACCTGCCGGCAGGCGCCACACGGAGCGCACACCTCGCGCGAGAAGACATCGGAGGCCGTCTTGCCGACAATGCACAGCTTGAGGATGCGGGCATCGGGGTAGCGGCTCTGGGCATAGAACACGGCGGTGCGCTCGGCACAGAGTCCGCTGGGGTAGGCGGCGTTCTCCTGGTTGCTGCCGGTGATGATCTCCCCGTTGTCGAGGAGGCAGGCAGCACCCACTTTGTAGTGCGAATAGGGCGAATAGGAGCGCGAAGTGGCACTTTTTGCGGCTTCAACGACGTTTTTTTGCTCGAAAGTTAGCTCAGATTCATCTAAAATGTGTATCTTTGCGGCGATTTCCAGGGTTTTCATAGGCTTTGGAAGTTTTCGGAATGTCTTTTATCACCGCAAATATATGGATAAAAAATCAAATATGCAAGCAACAGGCACAACTTTCTGCAAAAAATGCCTCGTTTTGGTTTCATTTGCTCTCCTACAGCTCTGTTTTTCGCCCCTGATGAGCGCAAAAAAGGCGAAATGCCCGCCCATGGGCCCGCGCATGACCGTAGAGGAGTACTGCGAAAAGTATTCGAAGATGGCGCGCGAACAGATGCGCAAGCACGGCGTGCCTGCCTCTATCACCCTGGCACAGGGCATCCTGGAGTCGGGCTACGGCTCGAGCTACCTCGCCGTGGTGGCCAACAACCACTTCGGCATCAAGGCCTACAGCCGCAACTGGAAGGGCCCCACGGTGCTCTGCGACGACGATGCAGCGAACGAGCCGTTCTGCAAGTTCGGCAGCGTGGCCGAGGGCTACGAGTACCATTCGACCTTCCTGAAGACCAACCCGCGCTATGCGCCCCTGTTCAAGCTGGACATCCGCGACTACGAGAGCTGGGCAAACGGCCTCAAGGCCTGCGGCTACGCGACCAACCCGAAGTACGGCACCCTGCTGATCAACCTGATCGAGGCGAACCACCTGGACGTCTATGACATCCCGAACAGCACGAAGGTGACCACGGCCAAGCGCACCCTCTACGTGACCAGCGCCAAACGCGGACTGAAGTACGTGCGCTGCCTGAAGGGCGACGACCTCGCCGCCATCGCCAAGGCCTACCACGTGAACGAGCGCACCCTGCGCCGCTGGAACGACCTGACGAAGCGCTCGGTGCTCAAGGAGAACGACATCATCTACCTGCAGGCCAAGCGCAACAAGGCACCCAAGGAATTCACCATCCACCGCGTCAAGGCGGGCGAATCGATGTGGAGCATCTCGCAGCTCTACGGCGTCACCATCAAGAGCCTGATGCGCCGAAATAAGCTCGTTTCGGCCACCGTACATGAGGGGCAGGTATTACGACTGAGGTAATTTAGCAGGAATTTGCACTAAAAAATCAAAAAAACGCGTGCGTTTTCTTGCAAGTTTCGCAAAAAATGAGTATATTTGCCGCCGAAATAAGGATTCCCTTACACATTAATTAATATATAATAATTATGGTTACATGTAAACCTTATGTAGTAGGTATCGATTGCGGTGGCACCAACACCGTGATGGGTATTGTTGACAGTCGTGGCAAGGTTGTTGCCAAGGGTTCGATCAAGACGAAGGCCTATATCGAGTTCGGTGACTTCATCGACGCCATCGCCAACGCGCTCGGCGAGCTGTTCGAGCAGGTGGGCGGTCCGCAGATGATCACGGGCATCGGCATCGGCGCCCCCAACGGCAACTATTACACCGGCACGATTGAATATGCTCCAAATCTTCCATGGAAAGGCGTATTACCTTTGGCTAATGCCTTGTACGACCGACTGGGCATCCCCGTGGCTGTGACGAACGACGCGAATGCAGCCGCCATCGGCGAGATGACCTACGGCGCTGCCCGCGGCATGCGCGACTTCATCGAGATCACCCTCGGAACGGGTGTCGGCTCGGGCATCGTCATCAACGGAGAACTGGTCTATGGCCACGACGGCTTTGCCGGCGAACTGGGCCACGTACATATCCGCCACGTCGGCAACCGTCCCTGCGGCTGCGGCCAGGTGGACCACCTGGAGTGCTACTGCTCGGCTACGGGCGTTGCCCGCACTGCCCGCGAATTCCTTTCGACCCGCGAGACTCCCTCGTCGCTCCGTAACCTGGAGGCTGCCGAAATCACCTCGAAGGACGTGTTCGACGCCGCTCAGGCCGGTGACGCCCTCGCCAAGGAAATCTTCGACTTCACCGGACGCATCATGGGACAGGCCTTCGCCGACTTCGTATCGTTCTCGGCTCCCGAGGCCATCATCCTCTTCGGCGGCCTTGCCAACGCAGGCGACCTGCTGATGAAGCCCATCGTGAAGGCCATGGAGGAGAACCTCCTGCAGATCTGGAAGGGCAAGATCAAGGTACTGCCCTCAGGCCTTGCCGGCGCAGATGCCGCTGTGCTTGGCGCTTCCGCCCTCGGCTGGAAAGCACAAGCTGTCGAATAATCACCCCCGTCCTTTCCGAAGGGCGACACTAACTGGCCCGTCAAAATTGACGGGCAATGTTTTAATATGGCAATAGAAGTATTAGGCGCAAGAGTCCACAACCTCAAAAATATAGACGTCACGATACCCGGTCACAGCTTGTCGGTTGTGACCGGTCTTTCGGGCTCGGGTAAGTCGTCGCTTGCGTTCGATACGATCTATGCCGAAGGACAGCGCCGCTACATCGAGACCTTCTCGAGCTACGCGCGCAACTTCCTGGGCAACCTGGAGCGGCCGGATGTCGATAAGATCTCGGGCCTCTCGCCCGTGATCAGCATCGAGCAGAAGACGGTGAACCACAACCCGCGCTCGACGGTGGGCACCACGACGGAGATCTACGACTTCCTGCGCCTGCTCTATGCCCGCGCCGGCGAAGCATACAGCTACCTGAGCGGCGAAAGGATGGTGCGCTTCAGCGAAGACCAGATCATCGACCTCATCCTGAAGGACTACGAGGGACAGCGCGTCTATCTGCTGGCTCCCCTGGTGCGCAACCGCAAGGGACACTACCGCGAGCTGTTCGAGAACCTGCGCAAGAAGGGCTACCTGAACGTGCGCATCGACGGCGAGATGCGCGAGATCCTGCACGGCCTGCAGCTCGACCGCTACAAGAACCACTCCATCGAGCTGGTGGTCGATAAGATGCGCGTGGAAGCCATCGACGACCAGCGCCTGCGCAACAGCGTGCGCCTGGCCATGCGCCACGGCGAGGGCATGATGATGATCCTCTGCGACGACAAGCTGAAGTACTACTCGCGTTCGCTGATGGACCCCGCCACCGGCCTCTCGTACAAGGAGCCCGCCCCGCACGACTTCTCGTTCAACAGCCCCATGGGCGCCTGCCCCCACTGCCACGGCCTGGGCGCCGTGTCGATGGTGGACCGCACGAAGATCATCCCCGACACCTCGCTCTCGATCGCCGAGGGCGGCATCGTCCCCCTGGGCAAGCAGAAGAAGTCGATGATCTTCTGGCAGATCGAAGCCCTGCTGGAGACCTACGACTGCAAGATCGACGACCCGATCAGCACCCTGCCCGAAGAGGCCATCGAAGCCGTCCTGAGCGGCACCGGACAGTCGTACCACGTGTCGGAGGACCATGTGGGCTACTCGATGATGACCATGCCCTACGAGGGACTGGTGAAGTACCTGAAGGATGCGGCAGGCGACGACGCTTCGGCGAAGGAACGCCGCTGGGCCGAGTCGTTCAGCACCATGCAGGTGTGCCCCTGCTGCCATGGCCAGCGCCTGAACGAGGAGTCGCTGCACTACTACATCGACGGCAAGAACATCGCCGAAGCCAGCGCCCTGACCATCACCGAACTCGCCGCCTGGGTGGACCAGCTGCCCGCGAAGCTCACCGAGCGCCAAATGAGCATCGCCAGCGAAATCCTGAAGGAGATCTCGGCACGCATCCGCTTCCTGCTGGGCGTGGGGCTGAGCTACCTTTCGCTCGACCGTCCGTCGATGACACTGTCGGGCGGCGAATCGCAGCGCATCCGCCTCGCCACCCAGATCGGTTCGCAGCTCGTGAACGTGCTCTACATCCTCGACGAGCCGTCGATCGGACTGCACCAGCGCGACAACCAGCTGCTCATCCAGTCGCTGAAGAAGCTGCGCGACATCGGCAACACCATCATCGTGGTGGAGCACGACCGCGACATGATGCTGCAGTCGGACTACCTGGTGGATATCGGACCGGGCGCCGGACGCAAGGGCGGCAACGTGGTGTTCCAGGGCACGCCCGACCGGATGCTGGAGCAGCACACCCTGACCAGCGACTACCTGAACGGCAGCCGCCGCATCGAGGTGCCAGCCGTGCGCCGCACGGGCAACGGACACAAGCTCGTGCTGAAGGGCGCCAAGGGCCACAACCTGAAGGGCGAGACCATCGAGTTCCCGCTGGGCTGCCTGATCGGCGTGACCGGCGTGTCGGGCTCGGGAAAGTCGTCGCTCGTCAACGGTACGCTGCAGCCCATCCTGAGCCAGAAGTTCTACCGCTCGCTGACCGAACCGCTGCCCTATGCCTCGATCGAGGGACTGGAGCACATCGACAAGGTGGTGACCGTCGATCAGTCGCCCCTGGGACGCACACCCCGCTCGAACCCCGCCACCTACACGGGCGTGTTCCAGGACATCCGCAACCTCTTCGTGCAGCTGCCCGAGGCACAGATGCGCGGCTACAAGCCGGGACGCTTCTCGTTCAACATCGGCGGCGGACGCTGCGAAGCTTGTTCGGGCAACGGCTACAAGACCATCGTGATGAACTTCCTG
>JAEEGJ010006577.1_pt1 | contig 34622 bp, 28 predicted proteins | sample 8958761 | NCBI WGS metagenome assembly JAEEGJ01 (sample SAMN16246546, study PRJNA631951) | gut metagenome | biome: gut microbiome; feature: rumen; material: RS-attached | host: Bos | place: Iran: Karaj | collected 2018-10
AAGGTGCGCCACGAAAGGAGCGAAGCCGAACTCCAGAACGCAAGCCTGGTCGATCACGAATGGTGCAGCAGCAAGGCGCAAATCAACGGCACCATGTCGCATTCCACTGCCATTTTCGGATTCATGATCGCAGGCCTCGTGATGCAGGACATCTACAAGAAAGCCTTAGCCAGCGCGGAGTAAAAAGCTAGAATTCCGGCATGCTGAAATCGCCGTAAAGTTCACGGCCATCAAACACCCAGACCACCATCTTTTTCCCTTCCAGGAATTCCGAACGGTCCTTGAACAAGGTCGGACCAAAGTTTCCGCCACCAATACGGCTACGCGTAAACGTCTCTATCCCTGTCGCCTGCGCAATGTAGGCGCCAATATTGGAAGAACTATTCCAGCCAAAATCGGCATTGCTGTCGCCAATTACCACAATGGGAGCATCTTTGGATCCGCGGTAGCGTTTACCTTCTGCATCCACGGTCTTTAACACGCGCACATCGTAATCCGGGTAAGAATTGTACTTCAAGTGATAAAGATTCCCGGTGCCGGGAACAACCGTATCGCGCAGGAACCATTCTTCTCTCGGAATATCCAAGTTCATCTCGTTGATGGTATCGGCAATCATCTGGGCAAGAACCTGCCGACCGGCACTTGTATAATGGCTTTCGTACGCCTCGAACATGGGCGTTTCTTCGTTCTTTTCGAGAAACTCCTCTACCGCATCGACAACGACAACGCCTTCGTCTTGCAACGCATCTACCCATTCTTCATATTGCGGGGCAACGATACCACCCGACAATTCTTCCGAATAATGTTCCGCCTCGATTTGTAATTTGTCAGGAACAGGCACGACCACCAACTTGATACCGCGCGCTTCCAGCGAATCATTGAAGGCTACAAAAGAATTCAAGTTTTCTTTCCAGTCCACCACCAGGTTGACAAGACTTTCCTGCAGAAAAATCCAGTCGCCTTCACCGCTTACCGCACAGCGAGTCTCTTTCAGTTGCCCGCCACATTTTTCAATATCGGCCTCGATCTGTTCCTGAACGACCAGCGGGATAAGCGGACGAGAAGAAAGGTAGAGCATGGCAAGCGCAACCACTGCCACTCCAAATCCAAAAATAAACCCCAAATGTTTCCTCAAAAACATGACAGGGCCAAATCTAGAATTTTTTAGATTCCTTGGCAAAGGCCAAGCAGCCTCCATGCTTCGGCAGACGAACTACTTTTGCACAATAATACGACAATTATTGTCGCCTACATTTTATATATTAAGAAATACTTCCCACTTTATGTGGATTACTCTTTTGCAGGAGACATTATGGCAGAGCAGGCTCGCGGCGAACGAATGATACGAATTTTCGTCTACATGATGGCGCACTACAACAACCGTTACAGCGTCGCCGACATCATGCGGCATTTGGACATTCGCGAAGAAGACCTGCGGAGCGTGCAGCGCGACATGCACGCACTCTCCGAAATCGAGGGCGGCTACATCAAGCGTTCCGTCGAAAGCGGCAAAACCTATTATCAGGTGGCACTTGAACGCGCAAACAAGCTCATATTCCCGGAATTTGGCGACACGCTACTGCACTTCATGTTCCTGCAGCGCATCGCGAACATTTATCCGGCAACATCGAATCTCATCGAAGACCTAACCAAGAGAATCACGCAAGATTTGCCCATCAAGGAACAATCGACTTTGGCCCATTACGCGAAGGAACTGAACGGGCGTATTCTGTTCATGGGAACGCCCCCGAGCGTTGACGAAAACGTCGGCAAGAATCTGCCGATTATCCTTGATGCCATCCGCAAAAAACAAAAAGTGCAAATCTCCTACACCGACAACTGGGGTACCCTCACCAACAAGCCGCGCATTCCGCTGATGGTCGCCATCAACCACGGCGAAATCTACATCGGCTGCGTATCGCAACACCATCCCGACAAGACATACGCTCTCAAGCTCCGTCGCATTCAATCCGTAAAACTTTTGCGTAAACAATTCATCGAAGATCCTAAAGTCGTTGAGACGCTCCGCAAGCGAATCCGCTCAGGCACGCTACTTTCGGGCGACCAGGACCAGCAAGAAGAAAAAGTCGTCATCTATTTCCCGGGATACGCCAAGAACTTTCTACAAGAACGTCCCTATCACCCCAGCATGAAAATCAAGGAACTGGATTGTGGCGACATACACGTGACCATGAAAGTCGCCGTGAACGGCCTGCTCAAGCAATGGGTCATGTACTATGGTTCCATCGCCGAGGTGCTAAAGCCCGCCAAGCTCCGCCAAATGGTACTCGATAGCGCTAAAGACTTGGTGAAACTGTACGAAAGGAAGTCTACTTAATCCTGTCACCGCAGAATTCTTGGCGACCACATTTTTTGCAATGCGAGCCCATCCACAACGTATCGAACTGTTCTATAGCAGGTTCGACAAGCGCAGGGTCATTCGTGAGGATTCCCGCCTCGAAGTTACGGCGTAGAGAGCTTTTCATGCCGATTCCCGCACCCGTCAAATTCGCGGACCCGATGTAAGCCGTTTCAAGATCAAAAATCATCATCTTGAAATGCACTCGCGGGCACATCACGCGTTCCAAATCCGTCACCAGAATCGGAAAGCGGTCAAAATCCTCACGAAAATTCGGGCCAGGCTCCTTCGCATGAATCAAACGCACGCCCACGCCGCGTTTCAAAAGTGTAGCAAGTTGCCCCAGCAACGGAATGGCATCACCTTCCTGTTTCACATACACATCCTTGATATCAGCTGTACCAATCCACAGGTTATTGCGGACCGACATGATTCGAGAAATCACTTCGGAATAGTGTTCTTCGTTTTGGATGTATTTGGTGAAGATGGACATGGTGGGAAATATCGTTTTATTGGACTTTCTATTTCCTCTCCGCTCTTGCAGCTTTAATTTCCGCTTCAATTTCTTCTTCGCTCATGCCAGCGGAGCCGTTTTTCAAAGCATCTTCATTCAAGGCTTGTAACGCGGACATAAGAGTGGATGCGGAATAAGAAGCCGAGACATCATTTACAAACATTTGCGATTGAACGGGATTTATCAAATCCAGAAAATTTCGAGCACTTATCGCAAAAGGAACGTTAGGAAAATGCTTTATATTACCCGTAACGACATAGGCATTTTTATCACGATGAGCAAAAGCTACATCATAAAAGATTCTGTCATCAACATCTGGCAAAGCAAAGTCCGTCGGCGCGACAGGCTCATTTATAGCGTATTTTAAAATTTCATCCACAAAGCGTTGACCGTATGAAACATTCCACCTGAATTTAGAACGGCTCATCACTTCACAATATTCTTCAACAATATTTTCATCAACAATCGGCGTAAAAAGGTGTTTCGAGATACCTTGAAAAACCGCATAAGGAACAGATTGCAGACGATCTTTCGCAAGGGCTGCAGAAACCAATATGTTTGTATCAACGACTGCGTAATACACGTTTTTTTCTCTCCGCTCTTGCCGCTTTAATTTCCTCTTCAATCTCTTCTTCGCTCATGCCTGCAGAGCCGTTTTTCAAGGCTTCTTCATTGAGCGCACGTAACGCCGACATAAGTCCAGAAGATTCATTCATCGTAGGATGTTCTGACACCTTAAACGGCAACCCTCTTTCAATTACCGCACGCTTGAAAAAAATGCGAACGGCTGTAGGAATGTCCATTCCTAGGCTTTCAAACAAGTCGGAGACCTCGTCTTTCAACTTGTCATCAACGCGTATTTGTAATATTGATGTCGCCATACAGACCTCAAACGATATACAACTACTAAATATAGTATAAACACATTACAAAAGCAATATGTTTGTATATTTATTAGAAAAAGCCGTTCAGGAAGCATCTTTTTTGCTCGGACTTAAGCTTTTTTTCTTGTTTTTGGTGGATTCGTCAAAGATTCCAATTGTTCCAGAATTATGCTCAGTAAAGCCTCTCTACTATTAAGCGTCTTTTGCAACCCAGCGAGTTCACTTTCTGCAAGGCTGATTTCCTGATCAACATCACTTGTTGCTATATCACGAATCGTCATTTTTTCAAAATATCTATTTTGCACCTCGTCAAAACCCATACTAGCGCCGAATTCTTGCCTGCTCTTGAATCTATGCCCACGCTCCAAATTAGCAGACAAATCCTGCAAGAACATTTTCTTCGCATCCAACCAATGCATTTTTTCTTTAGTTTCCTTGACATCCCTAGCAAATGACCGCCCTAAACATTCAACACGATGTTCGACCCACATTCCAAGCATTTGTACAAACGAAAGGTTCTCAACCTTCTCGCCGATCCAAACAGGAAACACCCTAGATTCGTCCAACAAAGGATTACGCAATTGCGAATTACCGTTACAATAGTCACGCACACAAGCAATAACATCTAAGAAATCATGCGGAGGAATACAAACACTCCCGCCTCCAAATCCGTTCACAAGCAGATTGGGGAACATTGACGGCAAATAATGAGGTTCTTTGAAACACCCATCATAATTATCAAACAATTCAACAGCCCCATTTTCAATTCGATCGAACATCGATTTACCCCAAGGACTAATCATCACCTCTGTAAAGCGCATTGGAGCATACGAATTCCAATCAGCTTGAGAGCCAAAATTTCCTTGACCATAAACAAGAGGAGTTTTCTCCGCAAGTTGGACCATATTGACCAAGGCTTTGTATATACAGTCATCATTATATGGATAAAAGCGCCCCATCACATAACCAACAATTCTCGCAGATTTCATGAATCGATTCCATTCTTTTTGGGGGAATGTTCTAAGAGTCCAAAGAATTCTTCTTTGCACAGATGTTAAACCATCACGCACATCAGGATATAATTCCATCTGTTTCGTATCGTTCTTATTTATCGAGTTCATAACGGCCTCCTTTTTTCTTCAAGATAGATTTAGTAGACGACAATTATTGTCGTCTACTAAAAGATTTTTTAAAATCCCAGCCTACGGCCTTGATGGTCGTCTTTATTGGCGAGTTCTTCGAGCATGTTCTGCAAAATAAGTTCCTTCGTCCGTAACTCAGTAGGCACATATTCTAGCTTGCGGCGCACATTCTGAAAGTCGCTAATCGCCACATTGTCGCAGCGAAGGATTTCCTTGGGGCAATTGTTCCCGAAGAACGCAGTCCACGTCTTTGAAATTTGAGGAGAATCCATATAGTCGAATGACAGCTTCAGCTGAAAGCGCCGGCGAATCGCCCAATCCAAGACATTCTCGTAGTTTGTCGCAGCAATCAGCATTCCATTGAACGAATCCATCTGGCAAATGAACTCGTTCACTAGGGTCACTTCCCAATGGTTTTTCGCATTGCCACGATTTTCAAAGAAACTGTCTGCCTCGTCGATAAACAGAATCGCGTCATTCCGCTCCGCCTCCCGGAACATGGCGCTAACATTATGTTCACTCTCGCCCACATGGCACCCTAGAATATCACTCGCCCGTTTCACGATAATCTCGCGGCCAAGAACATCATGCGCAATATGCTTTGCAAAAGCCGATTTTCCGGTACCGGGAGGACCATACAGGAATATATTCAAGTTTTCCCTGCGCCCCGTCACCTTCGAATCTTTCCAGCGTGCATCAAAATTTCTGAGCATCGGCACGACATAATCAATATTCCGAATATCCCCGCTCGAAATGCGGACGCAATCCAGATTATACTCTGGTCTTGATTCCTGCGGCAAAGTCGATATTCCCAAAAGTTTAGCATGCGAAGACGCAACTTCGCGAACCACATTTAAAGGCGATATATCCTGAGACTGCATCCGTTGCGCAAGCCGAACCGCCAAAGTGGCGCTCCCCGCCATTACCGGAATTTCCTTGGCGACACATTCGATTTCTTCGCTACGCATCATCGATTCAGCCTGTTGCGCTTTCAGCACCGATTGCCAAATGGCAATGCGTTCGCTCTTGCTGAACGAGAAAAATTCCAGCGAATAATCGAAACGGCGACGGGTACTATTTTCAATCATCGCGATATTATTCGTAATCCAGATGACAGGCGTTTTCAGGCTCTCGAAAATAATATTCAGCAATCCCTTTTCCGCCTTGTTCAAAACCAGGTCCGCCTCATCCATCAAGATGATACCGCCACTCCGTTCGCACTCCCAATCGGCCAAAAGCATCGAGCGCAAGCGCGTCTGCAAAAGAGATTCCTCGCTCATCGATTCTTCACCGATGCCCACCGAAAGCAATGTAACATTCAACTCTTGCGCAATCGCCTTGGCAAGTTCCGTCTTGCCCGTTCCCTCGCGACCATAAAAAAGGATGTTCAGCGGAGTGCCCCTTTGGTGCGATTTCAGCATCTGTAAAACAAAAGACGCCTGCGGATTCGTCTTGACAATCTGCTCATAGGGGACACACGGTTTTGCTGCCGGTCTGAAATCCATAATCTGCGACATATCTGAGAAACCATACAGATAATTGCTCACATCGTCCGCCAGGTACAACTCCTTGCGTTTGATTCTCAAATCCGTATTGCGGAACGATTCTTCCATTTGAACCAACTGAAACTTAAGAAGCGGACACTCCTTGGAACAAAGCTCCTGAAGCGTAGCAGCATCAAGCCCCGTCAGCAAGGCAATCCGACTAAAAGCTCCACGCTCATTCGGGTCAAAAGTTTCCCCCTCTTTCACCCGAATGTTTTCTAGCCTCAAATACAAGCGCTGATGATTCCGGAGCCACAGATAAAGAACCAGTTCTACAGCCTCATCGGACAAATGGAAGAGACGCTTTAATTCAAAAACACGCTGTAACGCTTCATCATTAGGCGAGCAACCTTTCGCCATCTTTTCTTTCACGCAATTTTCAATCATCTGCACGATAATCGGTCGCAGACAATCGTTCGCACGCTCCAAATAAGCCATGATCTCAAAAAACTGCTGAGCAAAGCGAACATTCCCAGTTTCGTGATACGCCTCCAAAAGTTCCCGTACCCCATAATGCTTGTCATCAATCGAAGCCCTGATAGTACTCGAAAAATCAACCTGGTCGCGGATTTCGTAAACACGGCCCGCAAATTCGCCATAATAGCGAACCGGCAAATAATTCTCGCAAAAACTGCGGCAGCAACCATCCGGATACGCCCGCATAAAGCGCACCCAGTATTCCATAATTTTCAAGTCGATAAAAGAAGTTCGCAACTCAACCCTAGCCGCAGGCGAATCCCCTTCCAACCGATTCAGCGTATTCCCGAAATAATTCTCTGCCGAATTTTGATAGTGTAATTGCATAGAACAACCTCTTGATTCTACTATGCAATATAAAAGAAGCGCACGACAATTAATGTCGTGCAAATAGGATTGTTTTAATTCAATTTTTATTTACTAATCGCCATTGTACACTTCTTCGCACTTTTCATAAACATAATCAAGTAACGGAGCGTACTTTTCATAAGTTGCATACAAGAATTCTTTTCTATTTTCATTATCCATAAAAGCAAATTCTATATCTAGAGAAATATTCGTCTTATATTGTTTCCTACGATTTTCAAATTGCATTCCCGTTTCTGCAATCAACCGTTTAAACTCATCATCTTTATTTAACTCGTCCCGAAATTTGTCAATAGGCCTAGCCTTAGGCTCAATATGCAACCAAAGCGGGAATTTTCGTTCATTAAAAAAGGCCTCTTCAACCATTTTCCATTCTAAATGAATCATTCTTGCGCCATCATTCCATTTACGTAATCCTATAATCATGTATGGATCACTCCCATATAAGCGATCTTCAATTATAGGGTCTTCTGACACCTTAAAATAGTCTCTCCAAAAATCCGTTGTTATTTTTCTAAACGAATCATGAGGTTCTCTTTTTATTTTTTCAACTTCATCATTCATTCGTTGCATAGCAACCGACATCTCCAGCAACTTTTGAAAGCCATCCTTCGTCCATCCGTATTGCATTCCTAGTTTTTCATTCAACCATTTTCTAAGATTTTCATCCATTGGATTAGGCCTCCCTTGACCACAAATTTCATTCAAATGTTCTATATATAGTTTCAATGAAGCAATTAAAGCAACATCTTTTGTTTTACAATTGGGTAAAACATCTTCTTTGAGCCACGGTATAATATCATAATAATAATTAGATTCAACAAAAGCACCCAATTCTTTTTTCAAATCTTCAGGACAACTGTTATCTGAAACTTTTTTATCTCCATATCGAGTAAGATACACAACATATATATTATTTTTCTCTATGTGATACTCTGTATTTATTTTTTCAACGTATCCTTTTATTTGCTCAAATTGATCTCGGGCATAATGAATTTTATTTTCTACAACAACCGCACTTTTTCCATCCAATATCAATCCGTCAATAAAATGCTTGTTAAATAAAATTTTTATTTTACGGTAATCAAATTCTAGTTCTTTGTTAAACCATTCATGTAAAAGAGACTTTAAAAACGGATATTCTTTACAGTTTCCGTATTGAAGTATTTGAAGTAAAATTTGAGTATGAGCATTTTCATTCGGACGACAGATATCCAATAAACGCAAATCATACGGAGCGTTTGACAGTTCAATTTCATACTGGTTATTAAACGATTCTATCAACGCAAATAATTCACTAAATTCTTGTTCTTCCATAAGCACATCCTCTTGTCTTTAAATATACTCTATTTAGCTAACAATTCGCAATTTTTTCAACTCGGGGTCTTGTAAAAAGTCCTTTTTGGGCTGCGACACACATCAACGCTCCATAAATTTCCCAAAATTGCGGCCCATGGGGACGTTCTCCATAAGTCTTTGACCCACATTCCGTATAATGAATATGATGAGCTCGTGTATAGCCGTTTCTTCCAAATGTCCCCAAGGGGCATATATACGTATTCTATGCGTTCCATAGATATAAACGCCAGCCCTTGTCTTGGGTTTCTTATCAACAACAAGCAATTCAAATGGTTCCTTGCAGGGATATATTTTACGCAAGAAATCCTTGAAATACTCTGCACTAGGGTAATTCGCCATATTACATACCTAGTTCTTTTAGCTCATCTTCGGTGAGTTCTCTTTGTCCGACAATATTGCCTTTTTCATTGTACGCAAAGAGCATTTTATCTTTAGCTACGCAAAAACAGGCTTCGCTCACAGAAACAAGTCGACCGATTTCATCATCCAATGTGGTTAGATGCTCCCCAGATTCAGAGTAAATCAGATAATTGTTGCTCGCCCATACCACGACAAATTTTTCCGCAGAGATAATTCCCTTGTAATTTTTCTTCGTAACCATATCATAGTCGAGTTGAAAGGAATCCTTTTCCCGCCCCTTTTCTATATAGGATATTTCAAGGTGCGGTAAATAAATAACCTTTGGTAACGATTGAGAACAAAAAAAGGCTCGAACTCCGAACCGTACGAATTTCACTTTCGCATTTTTGATAGTCATAATCATCTCCTTTTTGAATGATTTTGATTATCTAGAATATAAGCCCCACGCACGACAATAGCAGTCATTTAGCAAGGTTTATTTTCATACGGTCCCACATTCACCCTATTGTTCGTTTTACAGAACATCCGTATATTCATATCACCAATTCAGCTCCTTCGCGAAATAATTCTCTGCCGAATTTTGATAATGCAACTGCATAGCAAAACCTCTTGATTCTACCATGCAATATAAAGAAGCGCACGACAATTAACGTCATGTGAAGAGCCACTCTCTTAATAAAAAGGTTAGCGTCTATCTCACATTCCCGAACGAATCCTGCCTCTAAAGCAATTCTAATGCAGTTTCTTAACGGGATGTTTGTCTATTAGACGGTAAAAGCGAGTTGTTATATAATCAATAGTTGATATTGCTAGTTAGAAACCTAAGAAAACATAAAGTCATCTAATTCTGATGTACTTTTAATAATTTCTTTTTCAGGTATATTTACGAATTGGCATAATTCAATGCTTTTTCTGAACCTGATATTTATGTCAATATCCATTGCTCCAGAAATTAAACCGCCTAGTCTGTCATAGAAAGAAAAAATTTTTTCTAATTCGGTCCTTTCTCGCGCACTCAAATTCTGACAAAGATTTTGGTAATCACATTCCATACTCTCTATCAGTTCTTTTTCTTTTCCCCCCATTACATATTTGGTAATCTCAATTGCAGATTTACTTACTGCAGAACCAATTACGCCTCCAAGAACAGGTATAGGAATAAAGGTTTGACCAATAGCAGTGCCTACGGCGACAAGTCCTGTTTCTACACTTAAGGAACATGCTGCTGAAGCAAAATCGGATTTGTTTATCTTTCCTTTTTTGTAATCAATGGCAAGTGAAGCGAGACCAACAGATGCACTCATCATTGCGCCGGCAAAAGGCGCTGGATATCCGCCCACTTTTGTCAATCCATATATGCCTGCGCCTGTGACACCCCCTTTGGCTCCGCCTTTAGCAAAATCAATACCGACATCTTTCCAATCATCAAGAGAAAAATCTGATATTTTTTTTCCAGCTTTGATTTTTGAATAAATTTTAATACCAGCTGATGTTGCTGCTGATATTGCAGCGGAAACAGCAGTGGCTTTTAGAGCCTCTGATAATGATGGATCAGAAATATGTTGCGCTTGCTCAAGTTCTTTTTGTTCATTTTCTTTTATTTTTTTTATTTCGTTTTTATTATACTCTTTTAATGATTCTTCGTGACCATCTAAGGTTTTTCCAACAGTATTTATTTGAACTTCATTATATTTTGATATGCTTGGATGAACGACTTCGCTAAAGTCTTTTCCTGTACGCTCTTCTAAAGAGAGAATTGAATTGCGAATCTTTTCCTGGGTTGTACCACGAAGTCCTTCAATAGAACCGCCATTTTTTATCTGGAGTAGAATCTCGTATTGGTCTTTGGGAATATGATATATTCCTGCTTTATCAGGATATCCGTATAGATTTGCGTCAGATGTAAAATCAGGATACTTACTGAGATGTTCTAAAACGCCCCGTTCCAGAGTTCGTTCTGCATTGTTGTAAAATTTTGATTGAATGGGGACCCCATTTATATCATAATCAACCGGCCCCGTTCTAGGAACATTGTCTATATTTGCAATTTCGGGTAATTTGCGAATAACTTGCCGCGCGTTTGTAACGCAGACCTCAACTTGTTCAGCAATTTCACCATGTTTTGTAGAATCGTTCCCTAACACATTACGCAAGTGGACCGGAGACACAAAATCCCTAGCTTTTTCAATATGCTTCATTGCATTATTAAATGCATCATAAGCATTCTGAACATCTAGAGCAGCGGTCTCATGCGCAAGATTTTCAGCCGCAATCTGTTCTTTAGCTTTTTCAAATAAACCATTTAAAACATAAGCCGCTGTCAGCTGACCTTCTAGTGCACCGGATTTTTTAGGAGATTCGTTCATTAATTAGCCGCCCCATTGATTTTGCGTTATTTATTAGAGCCGCTAAAGCACATTTTTGAGAATCAGTGAATTTTCTGTAATCGCTTGGATAAAGGTTGAATGGAGCCACATCTAATGCAGTTTTTAGTTCTTTTGTTTTACTTTCTAGCTGTTGTACGGCAATTAGCTTGGGACGAAGTTCGAAAATTTTCTCGGAAATTTCTCGCCTTGCCTTGTCGGCTTTTTCTGCCGCCGCCTTATTCTTAAATGTCGCAAAAACTCCGCCGCCTACAGCAAGTGCGCCTGCAATAGTCCATCCAACGGGACCCGCCAAGGCCAAAAACGCATTTCCAGCAGCCATGCCTCCGCCTCCCGCGGCAAGAGCTCCACCACCAAGCCATGCAAGAGCGGCATTTGTCGCTGCGGCGCCAGATAGGGCAGAAATGGCTGTACCAGTCGAGGCAACCCCAAATGTTGTCGCAACAGCCATTGCAGCCGTTGGACCAACTGCGGCAATGGCGCCACCCGCAAAAATCCCGCCAGCAGCCATCCCCATCCCTTTAATATTATCGGAAGCGGATCCTTCTTCAATTCTTACAGCCTCATTAAAATCTTTAATGCCAAGCGCAACTTCATTGATTTCTTTTTGGAATTCTTTAGGCGTATTAGCTAGGCCATTTACATAATTTTGCACTCGTTCAATGGCTTTTGCCGCACTCTTGCGCGCTTGATACAAAGAAATAATGGATGTATTTGCGTCTTCAGCTATTTTTTTGTATTCAGCTTCGACATTTTTTAGTTTTCTGATGGCTTCTTTTTTGGCAACATTGTAGAACATATAACACCTCTTTTTTGTTTTAACATATATAAAAAAACGCGATATTGTAGAAACATCCTCATTACTTCATAATCAGCGCTACGATCGCAGCGATTAATCCACCGAGCAACAGCGCAGCGATTACGACGGCGATGACCATAAACCATTTGGCGTATTTCAAGATTTTCACCACGGCACTATTTTGGTCCTTTGTGAACTGCTGAACAGCATTCATTGTCGCAGTCAAAAGGAAGCCAACATCATCGAGCCAGCCCACTACAGGAATTGCGTCAGGCGCCAAGTCGATGGGCGACGCGGTGTACAAAAGCGACATGATGACAAAGAAAACGGCGAGTCCCTTTTGCAAAGGAGATGCGCCGTTCATATCAAAAACTTCGGGTTCTTTATCCATATTTTCTTCCTTCTTGAAAAGAAATATATCCTATTTTCTACAAAAGAGCACAATTCCCCGCAAAAACTATAGTTTTCCCTCAAAAAACGTTATTTTGGACGTTCCAACTTGGAACATGCTCCATTTCAGCAGTCTTTCACGCACCGGATTGAGTTTGCGCAGGAGAAGTCATTCCAAAAGCGGTCGAGAACGGCATCGTCGTAGAAGTTGTCTAGGCAAACGCGGTACGCCCACTTGTTTTGTCCAACGGAACTCCAGAAACGAGTGTGTCGGCCTCGTGCTCCGCAAAAACCGAATTCTTCCATGCAACCCGCCGGATACGCAGTAAAGCCGAACACATCGGCACTTTTGCCAACAGGAAAGAGTACGTCTTCTTCCCAACCGTCTTTGGACTTTAACGCAAGAGCCGCCCCAAGGTAAGTTTCGGCACCATGCTCGCCCATTTCACATTTTGCGCCAACTGCATTAAACAAGTCTCGCCAATCGTCATTGTTCGGCAAGCGCCAACCTTTGGGGACTGCGGCTTCTGCAAATTTCCAGTAGTAGCATAAGCCATATTTCTTCACATTTGGGTCGCAGTTCCAATCGTAAGGTGGCGTTTCGCCATTCAAGCACAGATACCCCATGCCACCAACATACGCTTGCGCACCTTCGCATTTATGCCGCAGGTTTTCGGCAAACCATATCCGATTGCCGATTTTCACGGTGCGGTAAGTTTCAACATCTCGCGGGTCTATAAAACATGAATTAGTCATAAGAACCTCCTACATAATCAAGTTCACCACGAGCTTGGTCATGGTTTCACGTTCTTCGGGTTTGCTTTCGGCAATGAGCAGCGTGAGTGCGACTAGGGCACCATCGCTTACGATTTTGGAGCAGTCCACTCGATAAAGGATATCGTTGCGCGACATATACCACAAGAAAATAAACGCGGCAATGCGCTTATTGCCATCAACAAAGGAATGGTTCTTGACAAGCAAATACAGGAGCGTTGCGGCCTTCATCTGCACGGTCGGATAAAGTTCCTTGCCGTCGAAGGTCTGGTAAATTTGTCCAAGGGAACTCTTGAAAGAAGCATCCTTTTCGACACCGAAGATTCCGCTGTCACGAAAATTTTCCTTGAGCACTCCAATCGCTTCCATCGCCAGTTCGTAGGTGATGGGGCCGTTCGTTTCACTGTAGTCAACACCTGTCTTCGGGAATTCCAGTTGCTGGTGGTCGTAGCGGTCCAAAGTTTCTAGAGCCGCACGAAAATCACCGATGACATTCGATATTTCAAGTTTTTCCAATCTGTTCATGACGCACTCCTTTTAGGGGAACATCACGAATATAGATTGAGCATGCGACAATTAACGTCGTTTACAGATACAAAAAAAATCCCCGCCCGAAGGCAGGGAAAATTTTCGACGGAGGCCCGAGCTTTTCATCAATAGATGAAAAGCATCTCTCTGTATTTCGGCAGAGGCCACATTTCATCGGGGACGACCTTTTCGAGGCCATCGACAACCTTGCGCAAAGCGGCCATCGCATCGAGAATACCTTCGTGCAGGCCGTTCAGGCTTTCTTCCATCGTAGCGATGGCGGCACTCAGGTTCTTGACGCCTTCGCCGAGAGACTTCACGTAGGCATCGACGCCAGGGAAGCCCTGGTTGAGAGCCATTTCGTTGGTCTTGAGGGCGCTGGAGTATGCTTCGACGACCTTCGGCAAGATGATGTTCTTGGCCATGTCGCGGCAGACTTCGCCTTCGATGTGGATGCGCTTGTGGAAATCTTCGACGTTGATTTCGTAGCGTGATTCCATTTCGCGGCGGTTCATGACGCCATACTTTTCGAACAACTGAATATTTTCTTCCTTGGTGAGAGCCTTGAGGGCTTCCACGGAGGTGCGGATGTTCGGGAGACCGCGGCGTTCAGCTTCGGCGACCCAATCATCGGTGTAGCCGTTACCATTGAAGATTACGCGCTTGTGTTCCTTCACGATCTTCTGCAGGATCTTTTGCAGACCCGTGTGGAAGTTCTTTTCGTCAAGCTTTTCGAGCTGTTCAGAAATCATGTCGAAGGCTTCGGCGACGATGGTGTTCAGAACCACGTTCGGTTCGGAGCAACTCTGGCTGGAACCCGGTGCACGGAATTCGAACTTGTTGCCGGTGAAGGCGAACGGAGAAGTTCTGTTACGGTCGGTGGCATCGCGCGGGAGAGCCGGCAGCATGTCAGCACCGATGCGGAGCGCGCCAGCTTGCTTACTGGACTTGGGCACGCCCTGTTCAATTTGTTCGATGACATCCATGAGCTGGTCACCGAGGAACATGGAAACGATTGCCGGAGGAGCTTCGTTCGCACCGAGGCGGTGATCGTTGCCGGCGCCAGCAGTTGTCATGCGGAGCAAGTCAGCATGGGTGTCGACAGCGTAAATGATGGCGCAGAGCGTGGTGAGGAACACGGCGTTCTGGTGCGGGTCCTTACCAGGATTGAGGAGGTTGCCCTTGCCGTAAGACACAGACCAGTTGTTGTGCTTACCAGAACCGTTCACGCCAGCGAAAGGCTTTTCGTGGAGCAGGCAGACGAGGCCATTTTTGTCGGCCACGTTGCGGAGCACTTCCATAATTTGCATGTTGTGGTCACAAGCGAGGTTCACTTCTTCGAACATCGGGGCAAGTTCGAACTGTGCCGGAGCCACTTCGTTGTGGCGGGTCTTGGCCGGAATGCCAAGCTTCCAAAGTTCGATTTCCACTTCGTTCATGAAATTCAAAATACGAGCCGGGATGCTACCGAAATAGTGGTCATCCATCTGTTGGTGCTTTGCCGGAGCGGCACCGAACAGCGTGCGGCCGGCCTGGTACAGGTCCGGGCGTTGCAGGTAGAAACGCTTGTCAATCAGGAAATATTCCTGTTCGGCACCGAGCGTGACCGTCGTCTTCTTGGGGCCCGCCTTGAAGCAGGTCATGAGACGGCGGGTAGATTTAGAAAGAGCCTGCAAGCTGCGGAGAAGCGGAGTCTTCTTGTCGAGAGCTTCGCCGGTGTAGCTACAGAAAGCCGTCGGAATGCAGAGCGTAGCCCCGTTGCCGTGACGCTTGAGAAATGCCGGGCTGGTCGGATCCCAAGCGGTATAGCCGCGGGCTTCGAACGTAGAACGCAAACCGCCACTCGGGAAGCTAGAAGCGTCCGGTTCGCCGACAATCAAGTTCTTGCCGCTAAAGGCCATAATGGCGCGGCAACCGTCAGGTTCAAGGAAGGAGTCATGCTTTTCGGCAGTGGAACCGGTGAGCGGCTGGAACCAGTGCGTAAAGTGCGTGGCGCCGCGGTCCATGGCCCACTTCTTCATGGCGTGGGCCACATCGCCAGCGATACTCGGATCGAGGGCGGCGCCTTCGTTAATGGTTGCAATCAGCTTTTCGCAGACATCCTTGGGCAGGTATTCGCGCATGGCATCGATGTTGAACACATCTTCGCCGTAGAAATCCACATTCACCGGACCGGCCGGCTTGACGGGCGCGGTAGGGGCCTTTGCGATTTCGTTGATGGTCTTTTTGCGGTAGCTTACGCTCATTTTGAACCTCATTTTTGCCGTTTTTCGGCTTTTTTTTTCAATTTATGAAAGGAAATTAGGAATAAAAACAGGGGTTGGCACCCGAATTTTACAGGTTTTGAAACAAAATGTTTTACAATATTGTAAAATTAAGGTATATTATTACAAAAATGTAAAAGAAATGACGACGGAAGCAGAAGAAATAGAGAGACTGAAAGCGGAGATCCGCGAGCTGCGCAATATCATCGACGAGAAGCCGGGCAAAATGGTCGGCAACAGCGGTGAAATGCGTGAGGTCTATAAGCAAATCAAGAAGTGCGCCAAGAACGACGCACAGGTGCTTATCTACGGCAACGACGGCACGGGCAAGGAACTTACCGCCCACACCATCGCAGAACTTTCCACCCGCAAGGAACAGCCCTTTGTCGTCATGGGTTGCGCAAACTTGAGCGAAGGCTTCGGAAACCCGGCAAACACTTTTGAAAGCGAACTCTTCGGCTACGAACGCGGCGCATTCATCGGCGCCAACAGCCGCCACTTGGGCAAAGCCGAAGTGGCGAACGGTGGCACGCTTTTTTTGGATGACGTCTCGGCACTGAGCCCGAAGAACCAAGAGATTCTTCTGCGGTTCATGCAAGATCAAAGCTTTTACCGCCAAGGCGGCAATATTCGCCTGCATAGCGATGTGCGCCTGATTGCGGCATCTAGCAAGAATCTGGAAAGCCTGATGCAGCAAAAGCTTTTCCGCGAAGACTTATTCTACCGTCTGAACATTGTACAAATCTCGCTCCCCGACTTGGCGCAACGCAAGAGCGATATCTTGCTTTTGGCGGAGCATTTTATTTCGCAAGTAAACCTGAAGTACGGCACGCACGTGGTGCGCCTCTCGACGCCCGCCATCGACATGCTCATGAGTTACCACTGGCCAGGAAACGTGCAGGAACTGGAAAACTGCATCGAGCGCGCAGCCCTCGCCACCAGCGACGACTGCATCCATTCGCACAACTTGCCGCCCACCTTGCAGACCGATGAATCGGCCCGCAAGCCCATGCTTCCGAACCAAATTGCACCGCTGTCGACGCTCATGGATACCTACGAAAAAGAAATCCTGAGCGAGGCGCTAAAAAGAAACGGCGGCAACATGTCTGCTGCCGCACGGGATTTAAGCATTTCGCCGAGAGTCATGCACTACAAGGTGCATCGATTAAAAATAAATATATCAGGCTAAGAAAGGAGATCCCGGGTCGGTGCCCGGGATGACAAGAATGGGTCGGTGCCCGGGAAGACAAGAAAGCGTCGAACCCGCAGTGGGTCAGCGCTCGGGACGACATTCTACCTAACGTTCACCTGGAGGGCGTCCTTGCCCACGCGCACCGTGTAACTACCCGACTTAGGCACTTCTACACGCTGCGAGCCATTCGACACCACACCACGCCTTACAACGCGGCCATCCATGTCGAACACGGCATAACGGGCACCCATCTGCGCTTCTTCAATACTGAAGGCGCGAGAATCGAGCACCACATTGAAGCGGACCGTGACTCGCTTGAAGGTCGCCGTATACACGTCTTCGTTAAGTTTCCAGCCATTGAACGTGTACTTCACACCGTTCTTGGAGAAGTCCTTCGGCATAACGCTACGCAGGGCGCGCTCAATGGTCGTGTCAGCACGGTCCGTGTAAATGACCACGATCTCTCCCTTCTGACCATTGGCATTCACTTCCTTTTCGCCATAGGTGTCGTAACGAAGAGTCTTGATGAAGTACGGATACAGGCTCTTGTTGCCATAATCGCCTTCACGCATGGCCTTCACATGGTTGCCGCGGCCCTTGGTCTTTGTATACCAGCCCTTGAACACCCAAGTCGTATCCGATGTCATGACAGCATCCGGAAGTTTCGTGACCTTGCCGTAAACGTAGCCTTCGAATTCTTCAACCAATTCGGCGCCATCGGGCAGGTGGAAATTGATCTTGAAGACCAATTCATCCTTCGAGAAAATCGGAACGTAGTTGCCAGTCTTCGAATCTTGCTTCCAGCCGATGAGCGAGTAAGACGTATCCTTAGGCGTCACCTTAATCGGCGGCAAATGGTTCGTAAGGGCGCTACCGATCTTATCGGTAATCTGCGTGTGCGTATCCTTCGGACGAATCTTCACATGAATGGTATCGGTCGGATTATCGCCGTATTGCACGACAATTTCTTCCACAATCAATTCGCCCTTGAATTCAGGTTTATACTCTCCGGTAGAATCATCCTTCACCCAAACGAGCACGTAGTTCGAATCACCATCGTTCGGCTTGGTCGGCAAATCGATACCATTATCTTTAAGCGTACTATCGATTTTCTGAACGATTTCGCTGTACGTATCCGTCACATGAATTACGACACCGATCGTTTCCTTAGGATTCTTCTGGTAAACCACCTGAACCGTGTCAAGCTTGACCGTGGCATCGAATACAGGTTCATACATGCCCGAGCCCAGGTTCTTTGCCCAACCGGCAAAGGCGTAGGTAGAGTCGTCGTCAGCAGCCTTTGTCGGCAGCGAAATCGGCGGCACATGATTTTCGAGGGCGGCGTTAATCTTGTCGTTCACTTCGGAATCGGAATCCTTTTCGCCGACAATCACACGGATTGTATCGCCGGCATCGTTGTACTTGACTACGATTTCAGGCGAGAGAATAACCAAACGGCCATCCGTCACGTCAAAGGTAACGTCGAAATTCGGATTCTTGTTCGTAAAGTTCTTGGCTTCAAGACCCATCGGGTAATTGCCGCTTCTAGTCTTGCGGATGACAGAATCTCCGCTGAACTCGATATCGTTTACAGAATAAAGATTGTTGTCAATCCTCAAGCTGTAACCCGAGATCACCTGTTCCCAACCATTATAGGCATAGGTATTGATGTTACCCTTGACAGTCACCTTCACAGGAGACTTGGTCACCTCAAGTGTACCGATTACCGGTGCGTCAATGATATAGTTTGCGGCCGTGTCCGTACTGGCCTTAAGAACATAGGTAAAGGCATTCTTGCTGCTACCGGCATTTGTCTGCGTGCCGTTCACCGTAAAGATAAAGCCTTCATCGGGAGCGAAGCCATCGCCGCCCACCTTGACCGTATCGTTCGTCAGCGGCGTGCCATCGTACACCTTGGTTGCAGAAGCAGAGGTCAATGTCACATGGCGCTTTTTAATCGTGAGCTTGCCCAGAACAACCGTCACATCGTAATTCGGGTTAAGCGTATAGCTCACTGCAATGGAGTCTACATTTTCACCCGCATTCTTGACCGACGGATTCAAGCGGTAGAACCGGAGTTCGCCCAAATCGGCATCATCAACAAGTTCCTCCACGGAACCCACCATAGCAGGATCTGCATCGCCGTAGAGCTTTACAATATTACTCGCCGTAATCGTAACACTAGCCTTTGTCACCTTAAGGGTTCCAAGGTCTTCTACAATCTGATAGTTCTTGGGATTTACAGAACCCCAAGTAATCTTATATTCATTTGTAGAAGAGCCGACCATTTTCTGGCTACCCGTCACCTCAATTGTGGGTTTTTCTCCATTCTTAAGTCCAGTAACGATTGGAACATCCTTGACAAGAGGCGTTCCGTCGTAAGTCTTTGAAGCAGACTCAGTCTTAATGTTGAGCGTAGCCTTTGTCACCGTCAAGAACGCATCATACGAATTGAAAACATATTTAGAAGACACGTTCGAAGATCCATTCATCACCTTGAAAGACGATACTCGAGCAATTGCAGAGCCAACATCTGTAATGGTGCCCGACAACTCAACGGTCGGCACATCACCCGTTTCAAAATCGCCCTCCACCTTATAAGATCCTGTCAAAGGCAACCCATCATATTCCTTTGTACCACCATTCACCTTAACAGTAACAATGATCTTGTCGGTAATGCTCAAAGTAGCCGTACGTTTTTGAGTCTTTGTGTAATTCGGGTTGGTCGCTTCAACTTCGATTACATGGTCACCAACGCCCGATGCCGTCAACGAGCTCAAATCAGTCGTCCATTCGCCACCATCCATGCGATACCTGTAAGTCGTTCCCGGGACATCACTTTCTGCCCCACGCGACATAGAATGCGAATGACCATCATCCGTTATGTGCTCGCTGGCAAATACAACATTAAAGTCACCATCACTCTTTTTAACCTCAAATTTATTGGTCGGCGGAGCAATACTGCCTATGGTATAGTTATCCGTCACGTCGTTGCCATCGGCATCCAAGATTTTCACCTTAGCAGAATCCGTCATAACCGGGTCATAGCCATCTTCACGCCATTCGAGAGCATCTACAGTGTAGCCCACATTGTGCGTATGTCCCGCAATCAGGTCTTTCGTCTTGGAGCTGCCCTTTACATGGATAGAGTCTCCCGTATACGTTTCCGACGGGATATTATCCGTGGTAAAGTTAACCAGTTTCGGATTCACACTGACAGATCCGCTTTCATTGAACACGACATTGAACGCACTGGTTACAGTATCGCCCGTCGTCGTATTTACGATAACAAAACCAACAATCTTTGCATCAACCGGTCCATCCTTTACATTCTTGATAGAATCCGTAATTGCATAGCCCTTGTATCCGCTCGGAACGCCCGTTATAGAGACCTTGGCTCCGCAGTTCTTTCCATTGTAATCACAGGATTTTCCTTCGGCCTTAACCGTTACCACAATCTGGCTCCACCTGGCATAAAGAGTCTTGTTGCCATACGGAGTCTTGGCCTGGAACTTTGCAATCTTCGAACCACTAAAGTCTTCGGCTTCATACCAGCCTTCAAACTTATAACCCACTCTTGTCGGATCCTTCAAAGTGATTCCAGTAGAATCATCCAAGGTGTAGGTCGCCGGATTTTCGGCATCATTTACGCCACCGTTCAACACGTACGTAATTGTATAAGTAACCTTTTTCCAATGCGGGAACAATTGCACGGCCTTGTTGTCCGTATAAAGACCGTTCAGTTCATACACCTTGTCACCGTTATCGACAGTAGACCAGCCATCCTGTTCGTAACCGGGACGTTGATACACAGCCCCCAACAAGTTTATCGCTTCGCCATATTTCTTTACCACAGAAGGAACGTTGTTTACGCCTTCTTCACCGGCCTGATAATTGATGACAAATTCCTTGATTTTCCAGTAAGCATAAAGCGTTATATCGCCGTAAGAGCCTTTTGTAATCTGTTTAGCCTGATTCGTAAAGGAGCCGTCATAGAACCAACCCTTGAATTCAAGAGTGTCATTATTGATGGTCGGCGCACCGAAAGCAAATTCATCTTCTATCGTATAATTCAGCGGATTGGCGACGTTATTCAGGCCATCATTCATATTGTAGGTAATATTGTAATGAATAGTGGTCCACTTGGCATACAACGTGATTGTCGTATCTACCAACGTCTGGAAATTATACTTGTTCTTGCAAGACGGTTCCTTATACCAGCCTTCAAAAACATATCCGATGGCGGTAGGTTCATCAGGAGCCGTCGTGTGTTCGCCTTCGGCAACAAGTTTGTCGGCAGGCGCAGTTCCGTGACCTTGCACGTCGAAAATCACCTTGTATTGCGGAGCATCTCTCCATCGAGCATAGAACGTAACATCCTTCGTCGCCACACCTAAGGTATCGAAAATTTCTCCACCCACCTTAGAAAACGACCAACCGTCAAAATAATACTTGGCATCTCCGACCATATAGACTGTCGGCAAACCACCCTCTGCCAAGCCATCTGTCGTAATGGCTTTATCTTGCACCACCATCTTCGTGAACGTAGCAGAGCTATCGCCCGTATTGAGGTCAAAGGTAATCTTGTAAAGATTCAGATTTTTCCATACGGCATACACTTTTTTTACGCCATAGACAATTCCCAAATCTCCAGATGCCGTAGCCGTCGGATCCAAAGACCAGCCTACAAAAGCCTTGGTGCTGTCGTAAGTCGGAGTCGAGATTTCAGCGGCCGTCAACGGGGTATTGAACTTCAGTTCCTTAGTCGTCTTTGCGCCAGGAGCGAACGAGCCACCGTTTGCATCGAAGGTAATCAAGAATACCGTTTCCGCATTCAAGTCGCCTTCTCTTTTAGAAACACCGGTAATGGCGATATTTTCTTGATTCGTCCAAAGGCCCGTAGAATCGGAGCAAGTCTTTGTCGATTCGTTCCACGTGTGCTTATTCAGCAAGCATGCATTTTCTTCGGTATTGACATTAGAGAATCCCTTGAGGTCACCAACAATATCCACATATACATCGCGGGATCCGACCCAAATGTCATTTTCCAAGGCATCCATGTCGTAATAGCAATTTTCCAAAGTAATCGTCACTATCTCATGCTTTGTCGTATCTCTGTTATTGACGATTCGGCCTGTTATAGCACCCTGTGCTCCAATTTCATCCGGATGGGCCTCCAGATTGTCACCATCATAGACGCTACTCGAAATAGTCACGCTACCACGAATCACGCCCGAAATACCACCGACATAGACATCTCGACCGGACGCTTCAATAGAAACCGTACTCAGCGCATTGCTAATTTTTTTGCCATTGGTCATGGCGCCCATGATACCGCCCGCACCCACATCTCGACCGTTCGTGACGATACTACCCGAAGTATAGCAGGTATCAATGGTTCCTCCAGTCATCCAACCGACAACAGGGCCCACACTCACCTGGTGCGGGTTTGCCCAGTAGTCATTTTTACCGGTTGCATAAATAGTCACCCCGTCAAGAATCAAATTCCTTACCGTACCACTGCCAATCACGCCGAACAAGCCCACGTTCTGGCAATAGGAGGGGTAGCCATGCACCACATCAAAAACCTGCATGGCAAATTCTTTACTGTCGACCTTCAGGTTCTTAATGGTAATACCATTTCCCAAAAACGTTCCTGTAAACCTCGCAGTTCCATTACCGGCCGCAATCGGGGTAAACGGAATATTGTTCATATCCAGGTATTCCGCCGTTATCGTGGCATTCATCGGGATGTTGACCTCGGTGTTCCACGCCGTTCTCAAATACCCCGTATAAGGAGCCTTGTTCCACAGAGCATTTTTGGCAGGATCCCGGTAGTAGGATTCCGGATCTTGCCGGATTGCAGTCATCAAGCTGATTGCCGAATCCTTGAACGCACGGGTCTTATATTCGGCTTTAGAAGTGTCGGCCTCAATGAGGCTAATCAACTTTTGCCATTTTGCATCTATCGCATACTTGTTAACGGAATCGGAGAACCATGCCAGGTTCGCCGCCTTTTCGATGACGTAATATTCCTTGCCACCGATAGTCTGCTTTTGGGGAGCCTCGATATTACCTTTCCAAACATCAGCCCATACAGATTGAAAACCCGCCACCAAAATAAGCAGGGCGAACACTCTTGCGAGAGAAATCTTACCTGTATTCATAGATATCCCCTTAAACTGACATCTTTCCGTTCCACAAAAACAAGGAAAATCCTTGAATTTCCTTCTCGCCATAAAATTAATTATTTTTTTTTACAAAGAGCGTTTTTTTTAATATTTTTTCGCACAAGGGTTATTTTTTTCTTATTTTATGTAATTGGAACCCTTTTATGGGAGCAAACGCACGATTATGACCATAATTCGCAAAGTTTTAACGATATGCAGCCTATCCATGGCATTCGGTTTTGCCCAGGAATACGTCGTCGTGACCGATTCCGCAGCCGCAGCCCAAGCCAAACAAGATAGCATCGCAACAGTAGCCGCTAACGACTCTACCGCCGTTTCTACGGATTCTACCGCCACAACGGCTACCACAGCCGCAACGGCCGAAGCAGACAGTGCAAAGCCGGCAGAAACTGTAAAGCCTGCCGACACCGCCAAAGTCGCCGCTCCGACCAAGGCCAAGGCAGATACCGCTGCCGCCGACACTGCCGCACCAAAGAAAATGCGCAACAAGATCACTTACGCCGACTACCAGGACAAGGTCCAGCGTTCTGCCAAGAAGCGCTCCAAGACCATGCACCACGGCTTAAGCCTGATGAGCGCCACCTACAACGACAAGAACTACTGGCACATGGACCAAGACGCCGTATGGGGTATGGGCATGGGCATGTATTACTTCTACAGACACTACTTTGGCAACTATTTTGGAGTCCAAGGTCGAATCGGAGCCCTTTACCGTTATTCCCGCTGGACCTTTGACGTAGACGAACAGGATGGCAAGCTTTCTACTGGCGAAAAGTACACCCTCACCCACGAACTGGACCGCAAGTACTACAACTTCTCGGCAGACATGCCGCTGACCGGCAAATTCGGTTACCACGTCAAGGGAACGACCACCTTCTTGTACACAAGCTTGACGCTTGGACTGACCAAGCCCATTTACGAACTGACCGACACCGAGAACAGGCTCTACTTGAGCACCAAAAACAAGAAGCTTAAAGAAGACATTGCCCTGTTCGAAAGCGCAGGCGTAACACCGTTCCCGGCATACGAAAGCCATCAGACCAACAAGTTCTTCTATATGGACGACTGGGAAACGAACAGCTGGATCGGTCTCGGTATCGAAAGCCGACTCGTATCCTTCGAAGTCCAGATGTTTGCCTTTGGCGGCGCCACCCAGAACGCGAACCACCGATTCTACAACATCGGACAAGGAACCCCGACCTGGCGCATGTTCTTGGACTTTAGCATAAGGTAATGGTATTATTATGAATCAGAAAAGCTTTATGTTGAAACTCGTCACGATTCCGCTGCTTGCCATGGCAACGCTTCCGTTTGTTGCATGCGGCGACAATCCCATTGAAGTCGAAGACAAGAAACAAGTCGAATTCTCGATCGAAGTCGGAGCCCAGGACGCCCTGGAGTCCCTTGAAGCCTTGCGCGAAGATATCGACAACTATACCTGTTACGACCAGACCAAGCGCTTTACCGACAACTACAAGAAGCGCTGCGACCTCTTTATCGACAAGTTCAGGGGCAACAGCGCCGACACCGTGCTGAGCCTTGCCACAATCATCAAGATGGTCAAGAACGAAGACGAATACAACGACAAGGGCAACTACACCGGATCAGACGATGGCCCGATGGTCAACTACCTGCGCTACAACAAGATGCTGAGCATTACGCTTATCAACTACAAGCAGACAGTTGAATCCATTAGCAAGAGCGAAAAGCTGGGCGACCCCGAAATCAGGTTCCTGGTCAAGTCTTACATTGACTCCGATCCTTCGGAGTACGACCCGTTTTCTGCAACGATTCTGGATACTGTCGACGTCGACAGATGGGCTGGCGAAAAGAAGATTGCTATCCAGCTGCCCCGCGGTATCGACGCAATCGAAATCTGCCCGGTTCTCAGGGACAAGAACGAACATGACGACTACTACGACGATGAGGACTTGCTGAAGGACTCCGACTGCGTTCCGGTCAAGAACCTGGGATGGGTCGCAGAAAACAATCCGAAGCTGCACACGACTACGGGCGAAAAGGCCAGAATCATTTGGGAATGGTTCTTGTACTCGATCGAATAGCTTAATTGCCTTGAGCGCGGCGAGCGGCCTCTGCGGCTTCGCGCATGCGCTTGCGGGCACGCGAGCCGGGACGGTTTTTCCCGATGGTGCGGCGCCCGAGCTGATCCTGCGGGTTAACCTTTTGAACGCCTTCGCTCTTGGGAGCGGGACGTTTTTCGTTTTGCGTTTTATTCTGCGGGCGATTTTGCTGCGGGCGATTCTTTCCGTGACCGTGCTGGTTATTGTTTTCAGCCTTCTGGCCGCCCTGACGGTTGTTGTCGCGGTTCGGCTTGCCATGATTCTGTTGTTCGCGGCGCGGGAATCCGCGACCGCGGGCATTGCGCATTTCGCTTTCGGGAGTTTCTTTTTGCTGGGGCGGGAGCTTTTCGTAAATCGCCTTGTCGCCTTCGGGAATGCTGATTCGGGTCAGCTTTTCGATGGCGCGTAAATCTTGCTCTTCGTCGGGTGCGCAGAACGAAATCGCGATGCCATCTTTACCCGCGCGGGCGGTACGGCCGATACGGTGCACGAATGTTTCGGGAACGTCGGGCAAGTCGTAATTGAACACGTGCGACACGTCGTCCACGTCGATTCCGCGGGCAGCGATATCGGTTGCGACCAGCACGCGAATCTGTTCGCACTTGAAGTTCCCTAAAGCCTGTTGCCTGCGGTTCTGGCTCTTGTTGCCGTGAATGGCGGCACACTTGATGCCCGCCTTTTCAAGCACGCGGGTAATCTTGTCGGCGCCGTGCTTGGTGCGGCTAAAGACCAGCACCTTTTTCATTTCGGGGTGAGCGAGCAGCAGTTCCTTGAGGAGAGCGCCTTTACGGCGTTTGTCAATGCGGTAGAGTTCCTGATGAATGCGTTCAATCGGAGTGCTCTGCGGCGCCACCTCCACCCTCACTGGGTTCGGGCGCAGGATTGTCGCGGCAAGCTTTGTAATGTCTTCGGGCATGGTCGCGCTGAAGAACAGGTTCTGGCGGTTCTGCGGCAACAGCGCCACCACCTTGCGGATATCATGAATGAACCCCATGTCAAGCATGCGGTCCGCTTCGTCGAGCACGAAGAATTCCAATGCCTTCAGGGATACCGCCTTCTGGTTGATCAAATCGAGCAGGCGGCCCGGAGTCGCGACCAGAACATCAACGCCGCGAATCAGGTTGCGCTTTTGGCTCACGTCGCTCACGCCGCCGAAAATGCAGGCGGTCGAAATCGCCGTAAATTGGGCATACTGCTTAAAGCATTCTTCTACCTGAATGGCAAGTTCGCGCGTGGGCAAAAGAATCAAAGCGCGGCAGGTCTTGGGTGCACGGAATTTGCCGGAATCCAGCAACAACTGCAGAATCGGGAGCGCAAAAGCCGCCGTCTTCCCCGTACCCGTCTGAGCAATCCCCAAAAGATCCTTACCTTCCAACAAACTCGGAATTGATTTTTCTTGAATCGGGGTGGGTTGTTCGTAGCCGACAGCGCGAATTGCGCGCTGCAAAGGGTTTGCCAGGGGAAGTTCTGAAAAAAGCATATTAAAACCAAATGTAGAAAAAGGGAATCCCTTTTTATCAGGATTCCCTTTTTTCGAGAGAGGTTTTGGTAAAACGGATTAAAGCTTGACCTTAAAGGACTTGCCGCCCACCTTGACAATGTACACGCCCTTGGCTCCGGTATAGACCTTCTGCACGGCACCGAGACCGCGAGTGGTACGCACCTGGTGACCGAGGCTGTTGAACACGGTAATGCTCATGCCCTGAGCGCCGCCGACCACGATGTAGTTGTCAGAGGATCTGTAGACAGAGAGACCGAAGTCGTTCTGAAGTTCGGCAGCAATAGCCATGCCATGGCAAGAAGGATCGAACGGATTAGCGTTGCAATCCACTTCGCCCTTGCTGGAAGAGGACTTCGGACCCCACGGATTCGTAGAAGAAGAGCTCTTGGCTTCGCTAGAAGAAGACTGCGGCGGTTCTGCGCTAGAAGAAGATTCCGGAGAGGGACCAGCACCTTCGCCAGCGATAACGATGTCGCCTGCATTCGGGACAGCGTCGAAGTAGACATAGCCGCCGTCAATCTTGGATTCGAGCTTGGCACCGGCCTGCGTGACTTCGGCCTTGGAGAGGCTCGTCTTGACCTTCAAAGTCAGCGGGTAGTCATAATTGGAAATGTTGTCCTTAATGTTGTGAGTCAGCTTAACCGTAGTGGAGCTGCCGCTGTTAGAAACGTCAACCTTGGCGGCCTTACGTTCCTTGATGTACATGGCAACGTGACCCATCGGAGCCACCCAAATGTCCTTGTCGTTCTGCTGGGCATACTGGAGGGAGCCTTCCATAGCGCTAGCATCGGTCGGAGAATAGTCAGCAAAGCCATTGGTCTTGCCCTGGAAACCATGCGTGAGGAATGCAACCCAGCCGCCCTGATTAACGGCCTTCTGCATATTGCCCTTGAAATCGCTAGTTCCCTGATTACCTGTCATGAGCGCAGAGGCTGCAGCCCAGTTGTTCGGACCGTCCTTGCCCATAATATCGGAGCCGCCCTTCCAGCTTCCGTTACAAATTCTTCCCACAACGTAATTCTGCAGAACCTGGGAGTCACCCGGACTATCGCAGTTCGGGTATGCTAGCGTAATACAGCCATACTTCTGCTGAATCTTTTGGTTGATGGTTCCCTTAGACGAACCAATTTCGTTACCGGCCATCGTTCCACTGGGGTGGCTGTCGCTATGGCTTGCAATTTCGTGACCGGCAGCGGACAATTTCTGAACACCACTCCAGTTGAGCATACCATTGTTGCCACCACCATTGGCCCAATTAGTGACGATATTGAAAGTCGCCTTATAGCCGTACTTTTCGAACATGGGCAAAGCGACATCGACATCGCTCTGCGGGCCATCGTCAAAAGTGAAGGAAACGGCAGCCTTGCGGAAGCCTGCCCAAGTGGCAATTTCAGCATCCTGAGCAAAAACCATGGAAGAACCCATGGCAATCAGCGCAGCAATAGAAATTTTTTTGTAATTCATACACTCACACCCTTTTTATTGATTGATTTTAATGTTTTTCCCCGTTATAATATATATATGGGCTAAAACTATCGCAATAACAGGGCGAGAGTATCCGTTGTTAGCGAAAACAACGAATGTAAAAGTAAATATACAATGGTTCGAGAATGAAATGCTGATGCTGATCTACATCAGCATGACGCGGGCAATTAGCCGAGCTTCTGGAGGAAATCCATAAACAGGTAGAGGGCAGGAGCTGCGAGGTAGAAGGAATCGCAGCGGTCAAGCACGCCACCATGACCCACGAACAGGTTGCCGGAATCCTTGGTACCGCTCCAGCGCTTCAGGGCAGACATCAAGAGGTCGCCTGCCTGGCCAGCCACCGTGAGGAGCAAGCCGATAACGATAGCAGAGACCCAGTTGATTTCGGCACCGAAAACAGAGAGTGCAGAAGTGCACTTGGCCCAATAAGTCACCCAGGCGATAGTCGCAATGGAGCCTGCGATAGAACCTTCCCAAGTCTTTTTCGGGCTAATGCTCGGTGCAAACAGGTGACGACCGAAGGGGCCCTTGCCAGCAGCAAATTTACCGAAAAAGTACGCCACCGTATCGCAAAGCCACATGGATGTCATGACCAAGATAAACGGATAGCAATGTTCAAAGCCCTGACCATTGCCCATCATGAGCACGTTCATGCCACCCCAGAGGCCCACATAAAGCGGGGCGCCCAGCTGCATCACGAGCCACGGGAACAAGTGGTCAATTTCGACCTTGGCGTAAGCCAAGCCAATGTAAATCGCAAAAATCACGAGGAAGGTCATGCCCACCACATACGGCACGGCAGGCATTCCAAAATAATCGCCCTTCGAAAGAGCCCATGCCAAAGTAAGGGCTAAAGAAGAGGCAAACGAAAGGTAACGGGTATCGGGACCCTTGTACATTTTGCATGCCATGCCAGCCCATTCCCAGGCACCGACACCGGCCAAAAAACACATCAGTCCAATACGGCTGTAGTCGCTGAACCACAGCAAAAAGAACACGATAGGAATAGCGACAACCGCCGTAATTACACGCTGCGCAAGATTACTCATGCAACACCTTTCCAAAACGTCTTTCTCGAGTATTGAAGAACTCGACGGCCTTCAAGAATTCTTCCTTGGTAAAGTCGGGCCACAGCGTATCGGTTACGTAGAATTCGCTGTAAGCGGCCTGCCAAAGCAGGTAATTCGAAAGCCTGAACTCTCCCCCGGTACGAATCACGAGATCCGGATCGGGAGCTCCTTTTAAATACAAATTCTTAGCGAAGAGCGTCTCGTCGATATCTTCGACTTTGATAGCCCCCGATGCCACTTGCGCGGCTATGGAGCGGGTCGCTTCTACAATTTCTTGCCTGCCACCGTATGAGATGGCGAGGTTCAACTGCATGCCCGTATTATTCGCCGTCTTGTCGATGGCGGACTGCAAGCTTGCGCGGGGCTTATCCGGAAGGCGGTTCATGTTTCCAATCACCGTAAGCTTTACGTTCTTTTCCATAAGGTCAGGGATTTCCTTGACAACCATCTCGATCAAGAGGTTCATCAGGTAATCCACTTCCTTGGAAGGTCTGCCCCAGTTTTCGGAACTGAACACATACAAAGTCATGTGTTCAAGCTTGAGGTTCACGCCCACCTCGACGGCATCAATCGTCGCCTGGGTTCCCTTGCGGTGACCCAGGAAACGCTCTAAACCGCGGCTACGGGCCCAACGCCCGTTGCCATCCATGATAATCGCAACATGTCTAAGCTGATTTGCCACGCAAACCCCGGACTACACCTTGAGGATGTCAGCTTCCTTTTCAGCGAGGAGGCTGTCGATCTGGGCAATAGCCTTGTCGGTAGCCTTCTGGATTTCGTCCTGCTGCTTCTTGACTTCGTCTTCGGGCAGTTCCTTGTTCTTCTTGAGGGCGTCGTTAGCATCGCGGCGGATATTGCGGATTGCCACACGACCTTCTTCGGCATGCTTGCGTGCAATCTTTGCGAGTTCCTGACGGCGTTCCGTGGTAAGAATCGGAAGGCTCACGCGAATGCAGTTGCCGTCCTTCATCGGCGTCAAGCCGATGTTTGCGGCAAGGATTGCCTTTTCGATCGGGTCGACCATGGTCTTTTCCCACGGGGACACAAGCAGCATGCGCGGTTCGGGCACAGAAACTTTTGCCACCTGGGAAATCGGAGTCGGCGTACCGTAGTAGTCGATGCGCACGTCATTCAGGATAGCGGGGCTAGCCTGACCAGCACGGATCTTCGAAAATTCACGTTCAGTGGCCTCGATGGCCTTTTCCATTTTTTCGGTATATTCTGCCATAATTTTTTGCGTGTTAATAGTTTTTAGTTATCAGTTACTAGTTGCGAAATATAGATAATTGAAATTACAGACGTAAAAAAAAGAGCATTTTTATAAGATAAAATTCTAAATTTGGCGTTATGCCTACTAAAAAGCCCAAAGTTTTCGTAGTCCACTTAGGATGCGCCAAGAACCAGGTCGATGCAGAGAACCTGGTCGGTGAAATGTTGCACGCCGGCTTTACCACCTGCGACACCGCCGCCAAGGCAGACTACATCCTGGTGAACACCTGCGGATTCATCGAAGCCGCCAAGGAAGAATCCATCAACGCGATTCTCGCACAAATTAATGGTAAGAAGCCCAAACAGAAGCTGATTGTATCGGGCTGCCTTTCGGGCCGCTATGGTGACGAGCTCGTAAAGGAGCTCCCTGAAGTCGATTACTGGGTAGGCACCTACAAACCGGGCGAACTTTTGAAGAAGATGGGTATCGTGGCACCGCAAACTTGCGACGCCGAAAACTTGCCGCGCATGAACCTGGGCGGATTCAAGCACCATGCTTACCTGAAGATTGCCGAAGGTTGCAACCGCCGCTGTGCCTACTGCGCAATCCCCTTGATTCGCGGTAAGCAAGTTTCCCGCAGCATCGAAGACATTGTTGCAGAAGCCAAAGAACTCGAAGCACAGGGCGTCCAGGAAATCACACTCATCGCCCAGGACACGACTTATTTCGGTCGCGAAAAGGGCAAGAAGGGCGGCACGCTCGCCCAGCTTTTGAAGGCAATTCTCGACAACACGAACATCCCGTGGATCCGTACGCTTTACTGGTATCCGATGTTTGTGGACGACGAACTTTTGGACCTGATGGCCAACGAGCCGCGCTTGGTGAAATACGTGGACATGCCGATCCAGCACGCCAGCGACAACGTGCTCAAGAACATGAAGCGCAACTACCGCAAGAAAGAACTTGTGGATATTCTGCACAAGATTCGCGAACGCATTCCGGGAGTTACGCTCCGCACCACGGTGCTTGTCGGATTCCCCGGCGAAACCCACGAAGACTTTGAAGAACTGATGGAGCTCTTGGAAGATATCCAGTTCGATCACTTGGGCGGATTCGTGTTCAGCCCCGAAGAAGGTACCCCCGTGATGGAGATGGACTTGCCCGCCGTCGACGAAAGCGAAGCCCGCGCAAGGCTCGACGCCGTGAACGACTTGCAAGAAGAACTGGATGCCGAACACGCCGAGGCGATGATCGGAAAGACCGTCCGCATTATCATCGACCAGGTTGCCGAAGAAAGCGAATACCATTTCTACGGACGCACCGAAGGCAACTCCATGGAGAACGACGATATCGTGAAGGTGCTCGAAGGCGATGCCGACGTGGGTGAATTCCGCGACGCGCTCGTGGTAGACGCCGAACCGCACGAACTGATCGTGAAGCTGGTGTAAATTACTATCTTTGATTCGCTCGCTTGTGTAGCTCAGTTGGATAGAGTGCTTCCCTCCGAAGGAAGAGGTCGTGCGTTCGACTCGCATCACAAGTATAAAAAAGGCTCCTCATTGAGGAGCCTTTTTTCAATGTCAATGTAAGTCTTAGCGACCGGCAACGCCAGAGCGGGCTCTAGCCTTTTCACGTTCGCGGCGACGCTTTTCGGTGTCATCCGGGAAGAGTTCCGGGAGAGCGTAACCGATAGCGATACCGAACACGATACCCGTCTTGCTCATGCCCTTCGGGTCCACCACGCGGGAGCCCCATTCACCCGTTTCACCGTCAGCCAGCCAGATGTTCTGGTAGTTGCCTTCCAAGTCCATCATCGGAGTTTCTAGCTTGCGGAAGCTCGGGTTATCCGTTTCCTGGTCGCCCTGACCGGTGCTTGCATAATAGGTCTTCGGAGTCTTTGCAAGTTTCGGAGCGTAGTACATACCGATAGAGAACTGCAAGTAATACCATTCGTTGGTCAGGTAGGTGATAAGGGCGTCAAACTGGAAGCCATCCACCTTGATCAAAGCACGAGTCTTGCTTTCGTCGGGAACGATATCGTGGTCAAAGTACACAGTACCATAAGACACAGACAAGCCCAAATGGAGCGGGTTCTTGGGGAACAGGTAGTAGTTCAAGCCAACCTTGTAACCCGTACCGCCTTCGAGATCCCATTCGTCGAAATCGTTGTCAGTACCCTTCGGCAAGAAACCGAAAGAGCCGTACAGAGCCAAATGGAACGGCAAAATGTATTCAACGCCAGCGCCCAGGCCCATGCCCATACCGGTTTCACCCATAATCGGGTAACGGGAACCCATACCGATCTGGAAAATCAAGCGGTTGCGCAGCCAGTCACGGCGGCGTTCAGAGTTAGCATATTCGTCCTGACGCTGTTCTTCTTCGAACTTCTTGCGTTCGGCCATTTCACGGCGCTGGGCAGAGTTGATACCGACGTCATAGACTTCCTCTTCTTCGTCATCGCCAGTAGCCATGGTGGCACGCGGAGCGGCATCACCCTCATCTTCTTGAGCAGAGGCGGGGGCGGAAACGAAACCTTCGTCGTCCTCGTCAAAGTCGTCTTGCGCCCAAGACATGAAGGCGGTTAAGCATAAAGACAAAAGTACTTTCTTAAACATGAAAAAGCCTCAGATTATATAATCGCATTTGCGAATATAACTTTTAAGCGCGCAAATCGCACGAAACTTAATGTAAAAAAAGCAAAAAACTCGCTTTTTGAAGGGATTTTTACCATTATTTGGCCTCAAGCAATTTCGCCTTGATAGAGCCTAGCGCAATTTCGCACTCCATAAGCACCGGAATGCGGCGTTCGTCGTCGGTCAACCAGATGAAAATGCGGCCCTTGGACACGAAAATGCCGTCGCCGTCGAGCACGGGTTCCACCTTGATACAGGGAACTTCACCAAGTACGCTCTTGATGGTTTCGCGACCGTGTACAATGACCTTCAATTCGTAGCGTTTTTTGCCACTCACCGCCGAGAAACGGGAGGTCTCGCCCACCTTGAGCGGAAGCGTACGCACCAGGTAGAACGCCGACATGATGCTATGTTCTGCACCCTGGATTGTAACAGCCGTATCGGCAGAACGCTTGACCTTGCGGGTTTTCATGTCGGTAAAGACGGTGTCCGAAAGCCAAGCTTTTTCGCCCTTGCGGTCAAAGCGGATGACGGAGGTATTGTGGAACGTGCCCTCGTGCAGGCGCTTGCGGAACACTTCGGTCATGAGGCCCTTGTTGCGCACGCGGGTGTAGACCGTATCGTTAACCGGATAAATCTTGTTGATCGTCTTGTTGCCCGTCGCATACGTCAAGAATTCGGTCTTGCCATCCAAAGTCGGGCGAACTTCGAGCGTTGCTGAACCTGCCGTAATGAAGCCCCAACCGAGGCTAAAGGTCAACTTTTCGCCCTTCATCCAAGGGGCCTTGACTTCCGGCAGGTTCGGTTCGCCGGCGAAACATACAGCAACAAAGACCGCCACAAGCGCGGCGATCTTGAAGCTGAACTTTGTACTATTCCTAACCACTCTCAATTAGCCTTCGATGTCTCCGAGGCCCTTGCGGTAAGCGACGAGCTTTTCGCGAACACTTGCATCAGAAAGGGCGACGATGTGGACGGCGAGGAAACCGGCATTCTTGCCGTTGCCGATGCCGACCGTAGCCACCGGGATTCCCGGGGGCATCTGCACGATAGAGTGCAGAGCATCGACGCCATTGAGCGGGCCACCGGCGCAGGGCAGACCGATAACGGGAAGG
>JAEEGJ010006580.1_pt1 | contig 34610 bp, 32 predicted proteins | sample 8958761 | NCBI WGS metagenome assembly JAEEGJ01 (sample SAMN16246546, study PRJNA631951) | gut metagenome | biome: gut microbiome; feature: rumen; material: RS-attached | host: Bos | place: Iran: Karaj | collected 2018-10
GAGGGTCTTGTAGGCGTTGCTCTGGTTGTCGTATTCGCTTTGGCTCGTGCCATTGATGGTGATGTCGATCTCAGTGAGCTGGCACTTTAAGCCTTTCTGCTTGATGAGTTTGGCATCGTTGATGATGTTGTCCATGTTGGCGTTCGAGTCAAGGTGGGTCTGTAGACCTACTCCGTCGATAAGACCTTCGGTGATGGCATCAGCAAGGAAGCCATTGAGGGCCCAGTTGCACCAAGTTGGCTGATAGTCGAAGGCGAAGTCGTTGTAATAGAGCTCTTGCCATTCGGCTTTGTATTTGGAGGCGTATTTGAAAGCGTAGTAGACGTAATCTTCACCAACGGTCGAATACCAGTTGTTGTTATTGGTTCTGTAGCCGCCGTTCTCGACCGCTTCGTTAGCAACGTCGACGGCATAGACGAGCTCAGGCCATCTCTCGTTGATGGTGTCGAGGGTGACCTGGATGAAGTTCTCCATTCTCTCGAGCATGAGAGCGCGGTCGGCTTTTGGACCATTCTGGGTGTAGTCGGTCGTGAAGAACCAGGCTGGGGTTTGGGAATACCAAACGAAGGTGTGATGTCTCACTCCGATGTTATTCTCAGCGGCCCAATCATAGATTCTCTCAAATGGCTTTGTGGTGATGGCAACCCCTGCTGGATCCTTAGCAAGGAGAGCCTGGCAGGCCTCTTGGTCGAGAATTCGTTCAGGTTTTCCTTCGTTCTCCGCGGTGATGGAATTGAAGTTATCGATGGTGATCTTCCTGACTTCGGTGTTTCTCACCATCGTGTCAGACATACAGGTTCCGATTTTGAAATGGTCCTCATATGTCGTGTAGAGGGATTCGTCATTGGCGACGTATTTGGTCGTTACTGTTTCTTCACCATAGGTGATCTCAATATCATCGAGGAGGATCGTTCCTGCTTTGCTGGCATCAGTGAGGGTGTAGTTAAGTCTAAGTGAACCGAGCATATCGAGGGTGTCATAGGTCATCTCGATCGCGTTCCATTTGCCCTCTTCGTCAGAGGTGATGGTGATCATTTCGCCTTGGACGGTTGCGGCACGGCCATTCCATGGGACCGCTTCTAACTGGATGGTCTTGATGTTTGAATTGGCAGGAATGTAACAATAAAGAGAAATGATATCGCCGTTCTTGGCGTCTTCGTCTTTGAAGTATGGCTCCTTGATGAGGTCGCTTCCGATGTAGCCGTCTTTCGTGAGGCTATAGGAGAGGCAATATGTGTCATCCATTCCTTCATTTTCAAGGATAGTGACGGAACCTGAGCCTTCAGCAACGCCTAAAGGAGCTTTCTCATAGTCCTCTGGCGAGGTCCACATCCTGACGGTGTCGCCAACCTCAAGAGGTTTGCTTTCTTCCGGTTCTTGGCTTTGATTAGTCGAATTACGCGGAGTGGTATTGCAACCCGCTAAGGTCGCAAGGGCAAATAGAGGCATGGTCGCCATCAAAAAAGGAGTCTTTCTTTTCATAATCTTTCCTCGATTAAGAATATTTTACGGACGAATATGTGCGAAAGGAAGAAATAAGCGCATATGAAAGGGTTCACCGAGGGGCTATAATTTCCCTAAAGATGGGAAAAATCAAAAGGATTGATGTCCATATGAAGCCGAAGAGGATTCTTTTCCTTTTCTCTTTCATCATCAGGACCGCAGCCTATTTTGCGAGGAAGAAAGAAGGCGCGACGATCAAGAAGATTGGCAAAATGCCAAAGCCTCCGTACATCCTTTTGTCGAACCACTCCTCCTTCATGGATATCTATCTCGGCTTAGGAGCGACTAGCCCAAGAAGAAGCTACTGGGTTTGTGCGGCTGAGGAATTTATCGACAAGTATTTCGTCTGCGTCCACTCCGGCATCATGCCGAAGAGGCGTTTTGTTAATGACCCTAGAAGCCTTATCAGCATGGCCGACGTCCTCAAAAAGAAGAAAAAGATCATGGTCATGTATCCTGAGGCCGTTTATTCCTTCGTTGGCAAACCTTTGAGGATCGATGAAGGATTAGGAAAACTCGTCAAGTACATGAAGGTCCCTGTCGTCTTCCTTAACTGCAAGGGAAGCTACCTCCGTCAACCTCAATGGAGCGACCAAGAAGTTAGGCCAGTTCCTATTACTGCAGAGATGGAATGCATCATCCCAAAAAGCGAAATCGAGGAGCTTTCTGCTGAGGATATTCAGAAAACTATCAGGAATTGCTTCAATTCCGACGAGGAAGAATATCAATTACAAAACCACATCAAAATCGATTATCCAAATAGAGCGGAAGGCCTTGAAAGGATCCTTTATCAGTGCCCCCACTGCGGCAAAGAATTCCATATGTCCTCTAAGGGAAACACTCTCTCCTGTGATGAGTGTGGCACCAAGTATCGCTTGAACGAGAACGGCACTTTGTCATGCCTCAACGGAGAAGCCAAATTCACTAAGATCAGTAGTTGGTTCGAATGGGAGAAATCCAACGTCGAGAAAGAAGTCAGAGATGGAACATACCACTTCGAAGACGATATCAGGATGGAGAAGATGGAAGGAGTTAAGGTTGGCTTCGTTCCTCTAGAAGGAGAATACCACCTCACTCATGACATCGATAACGGAATCATCGTCAAAGGGCCTAGCGGAATCGTCTTCCATAGGGAACCTCTTCAGAGCTTTGGTCTTCATATCGACTACAACTGGAAAGGGAAAGGAGGACTCATCGACCTCTCCTCCCCTGATGAGACATATTTCGCCTATCCTCTCCATAAAGAAAAATGGCTGACCAAGATAAGATTCGCGGTCGAAGCCATATATGATCTCAAGAAAGAGGAAATCAAAAAATAAGACCGGAAATCCCGGTCTTTTTTAAACGATGAAGAATCGGACTATGACGTTTAGGAAGTCATAGAGGCCATGGGCGAAGGCCACACCGACGAACTTGCATTCCTTGATGAAGTATTTCGCAAAGCCGAAGACCGCGCCGATGCCGAAGGTGAAGAGGACTTGGGCGAAGTCGCCGTTATTGATGAAGTGCCATAGACCAAATAATGCAGAGGCAATGATGACGCCTATCCACTTATGCTTGATGAAGAAACCGATGAAGGTCTCCTGGACATAGACTCGGAAGATAAGCTCTTCCACCGGTCCAATGATGATCATAAAGAAGAAGAGGTTGAGGAAGAAATACTCCCATGTGAAATCAACATGACCTCCGACGAGGGAAAAGCCTAAGAGGGCCGGTAAGAAGGCGATGAAGAAAGATAATACGAGAGCGACGCCTAAACCAATCAAATAGGATTTCCAGTTAGCGAGCTCAATACCAATCTTAATGCCTGTGATCTTGATGGCCACCAAAGCGACCGCTCCATTAAGGAGATTGATAAGGACTATAAGGGCGAATCTGAGAACATAAACGATGTCCCCAGGGATGAGTCGGGCACTGAAAGTGATGAGACAAATGAGTAGAAGGCTCACGATCAAAACGATTATCTTCTTTTTCATACCCCTTAATTGAACTCTAAAAAGAAGGGAAGCCGCAACACCTTTCTAAAAGAAAAGGCCACTTTTCCGTGGCCTCTTTTGTTAGACGAGGTAATTAGGATCGACGATCTCGCCGATGATGATAGGAACATCGAGATAGTCATTGCCAACTTGAAGCATTTTGCTTCTCTCAAACACATATGGGCGATTGAGGACGAAGTCGACTTCAGTTTCATCACCCGAAGCCATTTCGTCACCGCCCACGATTGTCGCGGAGCAGGAATAGAAACCTTTGTAGTCAAACCTCATGGTTGAGAACTGCGCGATGTATTTAAGACCGATAGGGAGTCCCCTGGTGCTTTCGGCAAGACGCGAACCAAATCCTCCGTTCTGGGTAAGGTGTGGGAAGGCCGAGATCAAGTCACCTTCGTGAAGTTGCGAGGCGTTATTCATGAAGAAGTATGGGGCGCTGATGTTGACTTCATATGTATCAGCGGTCCTCTCTTCTCCGTTCCTTTCGTAAGTGACTGTCTTTGGGGCATAATTGTCGTCCAAGACATCCTGAAGGATGCTGCTAGGCATAGCGGTCTCGTTCTTCGGCAAGAAGAATGTCATGTTGCTATGATCAAGAGACATGGTCGCGCCGGTGAGATTGTCACCTTCATAAAGATAGCTGTGCTGTTCGGATTGTTTGATGTAGTCAACCCTCTTGGTTTGCCCGTTGCAGGTGTAATTCATCAAATGGGTGCCGCTCAGGTACTGGCTTTCGTAATAGTCTTGGTTTTCGAAAGAATCGATGTCGTAGAACACGGACATGATGTTTATCGCAGCAGGATCGTCATCAGGAAGCTGGATGTTTGGGACAGGTTTGCCTGGGAGGCCATTCTCAGCGATGTACTGCATGGCTTTGTTGCTCGTCAAGGCTTCCATATAGAGTGAGGCATCGAAGGCGTTTTGGAGGTCTTTATAAAGCTCATTGTCCGTTTGCTGAAGCAAACGCACCTTGTCTGGATTGAGCCAGATGGAGTTGAGGTTGAGACCACCGACATCGTTTCCCTCGCTGTCTTTCGTGATCGTTCCGAAACTGGCGACGATTTGCTTTGTGGCTGTTTTAAGAGCCTCTGCGCTATCAAGCTCAACGTAGTCGAGAATGTCTTGCAAACCGTTTTGGTCAGAGATGATTCCGGTGATAGCAAGAGCGATATAAGCGTCAGGGATCGAGATGGCAAGGCTCTCTTCAGAAGAACCAGCAGGATTATTGACGTCCATCATCAAGGTGACGAATTTCTTCGCAAAAGCCTTATAGGAATTGTATGTGGTTAAGGACATGTCGTTGATTCCGCCCTTCGTCTGCTGATGGGTTGGGGTGATCAAACGGTTGAGGTCCTCATGGACGTAAGAGCCTTCTTGATATTCGTCGTAGTCCTTTGGGCTGCCTTTGGTAGGAGTTTTGTCCGAGACGGCGGCTGTTGCCGAACCTTGAGGTCTTTCTTTATTGTTGCTGCTGACCGCCTCAGCGACAGCCCCAAGATTTCCTTTACCCATACCCATCATGGCGGTAGGGATGAGGATTCCTAAAGCCAAAGAGCAGGTCAAGAGAGCGCCCCCAAGAGGGAGGGCCCATCTTGTCCAGGGTGGGAAACTTGTAGGTTTCTTTTCGATTATCTCTTTTTTCTCGTAAGGATTCTTAACTATGGCATCCAGGTTCTTGTCGATCTGCTGGATTCTTTTCTTCATTCTTTTGTCTAAGCCCATAATAGCTCCTTTCTTAGTTTCTCTTTCGCAATGCTGTATATCCTTCTGGCAGAGGATTCGGGGATGCCGGTTTCCTCGACGATCTCCTCCCAGGAATAGGAATGGATTGCGCGTAGATAAACTATGATCGTTTCCTTATTGGAAAGGAGGGGTTCGATCATGTTGAGGACAGGGTTGCTTCTTTCTTCTTCGCCGTATATCTCCTCAATGAGATCGGAGGAAGGGAGAGCTCTGTTCTTCTTCATGAAATCGATAGCCTTATTTTTAGCGATCGAACAGAGGAAGGATTTGAGTTTGTTAGGATCTTTTAATTGATCCTTATGCTCAACCGCTTTAAGGAACGCCTCACTCAAAACATCGTCACAGTCGTCTTGGTTTTTGACGTAGGCGGCGATGACGAAATACATGAGATTTTTGTACTCAAGGTATACTTTTTCGATGGCTTCCTGATTGCCGGCAATGAAGCCGATCGCCGTACGTTTTGAGATCGACATTTTTCCCCCTCACCTATATGACTTAAAAAGAATGAGAAAACGCTCAAAATATTTCTAAGCATATCAAGGATATGAAAAAGAGGATTGCAAATGCAACCCCCTCTCTCTCAAGCGAAGGACCACCACTTCGCTATTCGTAAAGGACTTCGTAATCAGGAAGCGCCTTCCATTCATCGGAGTTTTGAATGGTGTCCCTGATTTCGAAGACGAGCTCTAAAAATCTCTTTCCGCTCCAGGTTAATCCTTCAGGATAACCTTCGATAATTGGGCAATTCCTCGCTTCAATCGTTTTGTCATCGATCGTCAGCTTGTAATTTGTCTTTGGGTCGGTTGAGATCATGACGCCTTCATATGGATCATAAGTGCTTGGATATTGATAAAGCGCGAACAATTTTACTTTTTCGTAGAGGCTCTTGATGTTTGGGTACTCAAAGGTCGTCACGTATTCTTCAGGACTTCTTTCGATCACCTTATTTGTCTTGACGAGAGTACCACTATTGCTATCGTATGAGGAATCGAAGCCAGTGCCCCAGGTCAATGAGAAGGTGAATTTCTCAAGAGGGACGGCAAGATGGCCATATTGTCTCAATCCAAGCCTTTCGGCTTTATCCGCAGCCGACCTAATTTCTTCCTCGGAAATCTTGCCATTTTCGTAAGCTTCCTGGATTCCATATGCCCCTTCGCCTTCAACCCAAACGGCTAGGCTATAGGAGCCATCCCACCCATCACATACGTAGATGTCCGCAACATAAAAGCTTATAACCGCCTGAGTGAATCCAATACCATCTTTATGGAACCTTACCAATAAGACGTGCGTTTTTTCACGGAAAAGACCTAAGTAACCCCGAATGTAATAACCATCAGGATCTTTCTTGCTATAGGCCTTGCAGAAAGCTTCGACCTGATCGGACGTTAGATAATCGCCATAAGCCTCATACTTGCGAGGACCCTGTCTTGATATGGTGTTCTCGGATGAATGAGAAGGACCATAGAGCACCAAAGGTGTGCAAGAGGAAAGAATCGCACAGGTGAATAAAGCGGCTAATGGATGTTTCTTGTGTTTCATGGTTTTCGCCTCCTCGCCTATAAGACTTAAAAAGAATGAGAAAACGCTCAAAAAGTTTCTGAGCATATCAAGGATATGAAAAAGAGGATTGCAAATGCAACCCCCTCTCTCATACAAGCAGCGGACCACTACGCTACTTGTATCTCGGTGTTTGTTCGGGAAGGGACTTCCATTCATCGGAGTTCTGAATGGTGTCGATGATCTCGAAAACAAGCGTTAGGAAACTTCTGCCTTTTGGTGTGAGGCCGTCTGGGAGCCTCTCTGTCACAGGGCAATTGGTGGCGTTTATCACCTTATCCCCTATCTCAAGTCTATACGTGTAGGCAGGAATGGTACGCTCCAATGTCCCCTCATAAGCGTCGTAATCCGTTGGGTATGAATAGAGATCGAGCTGTTTGACTTTCTGATAGAGTTCAGCGATATCCGGATAATCATAGGTGGTTGTGTAATCTTCTTTGGTGAGTTCGCTGGAAAGCGGATAAAGGTCTTTCACGAGGACCCCTGTTTTGCTGTCATAGGAATGCTCTGGGCCACAACCCCATTTCAAGGAGAACGAGAAATTCTCAAGGGTCACATCTTCAGGCGAACCATGTCTTAAGTGGCAACGCTCCGCGCCATAGATGATGGACTGGACGTTCTCGTCGTTGATGATGCCTTTCTTGTAAGCGTTATCCAAGGAATAGGAGTCATCTCCGTCGACATAGACGTTGACGCTATATGAAGGATCTGGGCAATAGCAGATATAGGTGCCATTCAAAACGACGTTGACGCAGACGCAAGGAACGCCCATTCCAAGACTGCCAACGTCAAACTTAAGCATATCGACGTAGACATTGTCGAAAACGGCTAATTCGTTTACGAGGTAAACATAGCCGGCATCAAGAGGGCGGCCAATCCTATTCGCATAGGTTTTGCAGGCGTTTTCGACCTGTGTCGCACTCATGGAACCAAAAGGAACGTATGTGCGAACAGGCCCTGTATCAGAGATCCCACAGGAAGATAAAGCGCAAGTTAGCAGAGTGAGTAAACCGATATTCTTTTTCATGGTTTTTGCCCTCCTACCATACAAGACGATTGAGATAAGAAAAACCGCTAAGAGATTTACGAAAAAAGAGGATTGCCTAAACAACCCTCTTCCCATTCCTTATAAGATTTCGGATCAAATCAAACGAATCTGATCGTCTTCCGGTATCTCTATGGATTTAAATTCGTCGGAATTCTCGATGGTGTCCTCGATCTCGAAAACAAGATCCAGGAATTTCTTCCCTTGTGGGATCGTGTTTTCCGGCACCCCGTATCCACGATGAACGCAGTCGTCGCCCGCAATCCTCTTGCTGCCGACCTCTAGGCCGATCTCTATCGTGTAGAAGACCGCTGGCGTTTGATATGGCCTTATTCCCCCGTACTGAAGGTAAGGGTAAAACACATCAGCGTAAGAATAGATATCCAAGGCTTTGACCTTTTCATAAAGCTCATTGAGGTTAGGATAGGTGAACGAAGCGGTGTACTTGTTGTTCATTCCTCTTATAGTTATAAGACCGCTTTCGCTGTTATAGCTCATACTATTTGCGGCTCCCCAAGTAAAAGAGAAACGGAAAGACTCGGCTTTTGTGTCAAAGGTTTTATGCTCACGGACACGGAGTTCTTCCGCTTTAGCCATGATGGACCTGATATCCTCATCCGTTATTTTTCTTTGAAGATAAAGCGTCTCTAAATCGAAGGATCCCTCCCCTTCAATCCAGACGTTCATGTCATATGACGGGTATGGGAAATCGCAGATATGGTAACCGGCAACGGAATATGGTTCTATCATACAAAGATCAGCGAAGCCAGGAGATTCATGTTTTAAGGCATTGACGTGCATGTTTCCATACGTGCCGAAGTCAAATTTCAAATAATATTCATCAGGGACAGAGCTCCCAATCCTTTCGGCATAGGTCCTACAAATCTCTTCGACTTGCTGAGCCGTATAAGAGCCAAAAGCCTCATAGACGCGGGCTTCGCTGCTGAGCGAGGCTTCTGATGATGTTTCCACCACAGGAGCTTGGCATGAGCAAAGAGCGCATGCGAGTATGGCAAAGATAACTTTTTTGTTTCTCATGTTCTTTCCTCCTTTACCTATAAGACTTCAAAATACCCTAGAATTGCCAAGGATTTCGTAAAATATAGCACAAGCACAAAAAAAGCCACTATTTTGTTTAGTGGCGTTTCTTTTAAGTTGGTGACCCAGCCGGGAATCGAACCCGGGATTCAACCTTGAGAGGGTTGCGTCTTAGCCGCTTGACCACAGGGCCGTGCCACATATTAAAGCATTGACGGATTAACTTTTCAATAGTGGCGAAGCGTTTTTGTTTAACTCTATCTTTAGATAGCGTTCTTTAAACGCTTCATGACCCTCTCTTTTCCAAGGATCTCGATGACCTCGTGGAGGTTTGGGGAGTCTTTCTGACCGGTGATGGCGATACGGATGATCTCAGCTGCGTCGGAGATGTTTCCCTTATAGGCATCAGGATTGGCTTTGTAGTCTTTGTTGGCGATCGCGAATCCGTTAGCGGCAGCGACTTCTTTGACGCTGTTCCACCACTCTGACTCGCCTGCGCCATAAAGCATCTTATCGGCGACTTCGGACATGAAGGCCTTTAAGAACTCTTTGTCGTATTTCTCGTTGAATGGGAGTTCTCCATGCTTCTCGAACTCGTCATCGTAGAAGAACCAAGTGGCTGGCTCGATGTCGCCATACTTGGCGTAGTCTTTTCTTGGGTTTGGACGGTCCTTCTCGATGTTGAGGATCTTGGAGAAATACTCCATATCGTCATCCATCTTCTTAAGAAGGGTTGGGGAATTCTTCTCCGCCCATTCCTTGACCGCTTTGAGGAGCTCCTCTTTTGGGGTGGCGGCAAGGACTTCCTTGCAGAAGTAATTGAGTTTTCCTTCGTCAAAGAGAGCGCCGTCTAAGGACATCTTCTTGAAAGCGAAGGTGAATTTGCTCACATCAAGGGACTTGTTGGCGATGGTCCACTCCTCGAAGTTGGAATTGGCGATCGACATAAGGTAAACGAGAAGTCCCTTTGGAGGATAGCCGGCCTTAAGGAAGTAAGAGACGGCGGCCTCAGGGTCTTTTCTCTTGGAGAGCTTTCTCTTGTTGCCATGGTCAAGCTTCATGATGACTGGCAAGTGGGCGTATTTTGGTCCTTTCCAGCCTAAATCGCGGAAAAGCTGGATGTGGATTGGGGTGCTCGGAATCCATTCTTCACCACGGGTGACGACGGTAGTTCTCATGAAATGATCATCGACGACGTGGGCGAAGTGATAGGTTGGGAGGCCATCGGACTTCATGATGACGATATCGACATCGTTGTCGGCGAGTTCGAGCTCACCTCTGATGGCATCCTTGAATTTGATCTTCTTATCGTGGTCCCCCATCGACTTATAGCGGATGACCCATGGGGTTCCGGCTTTGATCTTCTCGATCTGCTCGTCGACGGTGAGCTTACGGTCTCTCGCGTATGGGCCATAGTAGCCTGGGAGGATCTTATTGGCTTCTTGGAAATCTCTGATCTTCTGAAGGTCTTCTGCGCTGCAGAAATCCGGGTAGGCTTTGCCTTCCGCGATGAGATGTTTGATGACGACCTTATAGATGTCGGCACGGACGCTTTGCTGATATGGGCCATAAGCGCCTTTATCGCCATTAGGGAAATATCCTTCGTCAGCGATGATGCCGAATTCGGCAAGCTGGTCGATGAGCTCGTCAGCGCTGCCGGCGATGGTTCTCTTGGTATCGGTGTCCTCTAAACGGAACATGTAGACGCCTTGGCTTTGCTTAGCGTACGTATACGCGATGAAGGCGGTGAACAAAGAACCGGTATGGAGGAAGCCAGTCGGCGATGGGGCGAAACGGGTCACCTGAGCGCCTTCTGGAAGATTACGTAATGGGTATTCTTTCTCAAGGTCATCGATGGTCTTCGTGACGTCTGGGAATAATAAGTTTGCGAGGTCTAAATAGGTTGCCATATAAGTCACTCCTTAAAGAAGCGAGAAGATTATAGAACACGTGCGCGTGCAATTCCACAAAACAATAGCGAAAACCGCTTGCACTTGGATAGTGAGTTTCATATAATACTACTCGCGCCACAAAAGGCGATGCAGGTGTAGTTCAATGGTAGAACATTACCTTGCCAAGGTAAATACACGGGTTCGATTCCCGCCACTTGCTCCATTAAAAAACAATCCCGATTTGCTCGGGATTTTTTATTTTCCAAAGAAAAAGAAGGCCGTTTTGATGGGTACCCAGTTTCCTAGACATCAAATGTTCGTTAACTGGATTGTATCATAAGGCCAACATGGATGCTTCCCTGAACTTAGACGGAGGCATCCATTTTGTTTTGCTTTTGATCCGACGGTTGTTGTAATAATCGATATAGTCCGCGACCGCTTCCTTGAACTGGCCGAACGTCCTGAATTCCGACTCGTGGCCATAGAACATCTCGTTCTTCATCACCCCGAAGAACGACTCCATTATGCAGTTGTCGATGCAGTTCCCTTTCCTGGACATCGACTGGACGATGCCTTTCTCCTTGAGCCTCCGCTGGTAATAGCCATGCTGGTATTGCCAGCCCATGTCGCTATGGAGGATCAGCCCTTCCAGGTCGGGATGCTTCATGAAGGCCTCATCCAGCATCCGCTTGGTCTGCTCCAGGTTCGGGGACAGGGACAGGTCCCACGCCACGACGTCGCCCATCCCCATGTCGAGGATCGGGGACAGATACGCTTTGCCGAACGGGCAGTTGAACTGGGAGACGTCCGTCGTCCATTTCTCGTTCGGCCTATTCGCCACGAAGTCCCTGTTGATGAGGTTGTCCGCGATACGGCCGACCTCACCGATATAGGAATGGTACTTCTGCTTCTTTTTGACCGCTCGCAAGCCGAGTTTGCCCATCAATCTAAGCACTTTCTTATGGTTGATCGGGTAACCGCGGTTACGGAGCTCCGCCGTTATCCTTCTGAAGCCGTATCTCCGTTTGTTTTCGAGGAAAATATCCCGGATCAGATCCATCGTCTCCTTGTTTTTGACGTCTTTGTCGGGCTTATGAAGCTCAAAATAATATGTTGCCCTAGGAAGAGAAGCCACTTTAAGCAATTTGGAAAGCTTCCATTCCTTATGAACGGATAATAACTCACCAATTACCTTTGCTTTTTCGCCTTGGCTTCCGCGGCTTCCCTCTTTGAGACCAAGGCATCGAGTTTTTTTAGGTACTCGTTCTCCATTTCCAGGTATTCGTTCCTTTCCCTGAGGATCCTCAGTTCCTCCTGCTCGGAAACGGATAGCTTGGTTTTCTTGTTTTTCCTTTTCATGACGAATCGTTTGGCTGGCCTGCCTTTCCTGCATTGTAAACCATCCACGCCTTTCTCGTCATATCTTCTCACCCATCGATGGAGCTGGCTTATGCTAATATGCGCGTTTTTGGCTACGGAAGAAATGGAATCGCCCGCAAGGACCTTCGCCACCAGCTCAAGCCTTCCTTCAGGCGTCCAATCCTTGTTGGCCGGGGAATGCTTCAAGCCGTCGACGCCCAGATCGTCGTACGCCTTCGCCCAATCCCTGACGTGTTTCATGAAGCTGTGATGGAAGCCGGGAGATCCCGAGATGTCGATATGCTCGCCGTTTTTATACTTGCCGACGCATTCAAGTTTGAATTCCAATGAGTATTTCATAGAAAAAAGTACCCCTTTCCTAATGTCTAGGATTTGGGGTACCTTTCATTTTGCAGGCCTTCTTTGTTTTTTTATAAGAGTGCGAGGTAGTAGTTGTATGCCCTCTCTACGCGTATTGAACGAACGATGCCGAACACTGCCATTCCAAGAATGATTCCGCCACCGATCGCGATCGCGAATCTGATCCAATCGTCTTTCCTGAACTTCGCTTTTCTTCTGACGACGAAGATGGAGACGAAGTAGACGACGGAGATGAGGAAGTAGGCAAGGGCGAAGATAAGGAGCATGTAGGCCTGCCAATAGCCATTTACGATGACCTCATCCGTGAAGAACTCGGTCAATAAGGCGAAGCAAAGCATGAACGTTAAGGTCAAGGAATTGACGACGCCGAATCTCTGAGGGATGACGGTTCCAAGATGCTCGCTCTTGATTTTTCTGAACTCGAAGAAGGCAAGAAGGGCCATACCTCCCCAGAAGATAAGCTGGAGAAGGAGAGCAAGCATGGATCTCCAGAAGGTATAGATCGCATTGCCGTCTATATCGACGTTGTATCCGTTGACAGCGGAAAGGCCGCGTTCAAAGACCTCAGTCTGGGAAAACCAGTTGACCGATGATTGGGCGATCCAGCTGTATGAATCAGGATTCAGGATAAGAGTGTTCAGAAGTGCTGGGAAGGAATTCACGATGAGGATCATGACGATAGCTTGGAAAGTGCTATTGGAAACGCTCACCGCGAATGTGCTGGCCAAGAAGGTGATGACGCAAGCGAGGTAGAGAAGAGGGAGGCCGAGCATCGAGGAGCCAAAAGTTCCTAAGAGGCTGGTGCCGTTTCCCAAGATGAAGCAAAGGAGGAAGCCGACGCAATAAGAGCCAACAAGAAGGGCGGTGATGACGGCAAGGCCAAACAAGAGTTCGGTGAAGAAAGCCTGTCCCCTGGTCATTGGCATCGAAAGGATGATGTCGCTTCTGTTTTTGCTGAAGTAACGGTTATGCATGATAAGCGGGAGAATTCCCGATAAGAAGATGCAGACCACGCCCGTTACGAGGATGTAGACCGAATAGCCGATCGTGCCCCTGAAGAGCAAGACGCAGAAAACGTCGACGACGAATGGGATGACGACAAGGAAGACGGCGAAGAGGGTGATATAAACCGTGGCGATAGGCCAGAAGCTCTTCACTAAGTATTTGAAGTATCTCGTGTTCATAACATTTCCCTCTCTTTGTTGTAGATGAAGGCTTCTTCGACCGTAAGTGGAACGATGTCGAGCATAAGAGGATTATACTCGGCGAAGAAGGCGCGGATCTTCACTTCGGTCTCATCGGTCACGACGACAAGGAAGTGGCCATCGCGTTTGACTGCGAGAGGCTGAAGGGCGGATAAATCCTCTGGGACTTTATCGCCAAAGGCGAGATGGACCTTATGAAGGTTCTTGGCCTGGACGAATTCATCGCTGACCTGGCCATTGTCGACAAGGGAATAAGAGTCACAGATGTCGCCAAGCTCACGGAGTGAGTGTGAGGCGATGATGACCGTGGTCTTTGGGTTTTTGGCGATAAGCTCAATGAGGTCTTTTTTGAATTCGTTACGGCTATATGGGTCAAGTCCGTCGAAAGCCTCGTCGATGAGGATGATGTCGGCATGCGAGGCAAGGGCGGCGGCAAGATAGGCCTTTCTTCTCATACCTTTCGAGAAGGAATTGAGAGGCTTATCGATGTTGACCTGATAACGGACGAGGTTCTTCTTGAATTCCTCTGGGGTGAAGCGATCAAAGAAGCATGTGTAAAGCATGGTCAGATCTTTGATGTGGGCGTTCTTGCCATAGAATGGCTCATCGGCCAAGAAGAAGATCTTGGCTTTGGCTTTTGGGCTCTCAAAGATCTCTTCCCCATCGAGCCTGATGGAGCCAGAGTCCGCTTTAAGAACGCCGGCGATGAGACGTAGAAGCGTCGATTTGCCTGCGCCGTTCTCGCCGACGAGTCCGTTGATGGAGCCGTCATGGATCTTGGCGTTGCAATTCTTAATGACGATCTGGCCGTCGTAGGACTTGGTCAGATTGGATATCTCAATCATTGCTTTTTCTCCTTTTTAAGTTTTTCGATTGCGGTTTCGATTTGGTCAATGCTGATTCCACTGGCGAGAAGATCGGTCAAAGCCTTCTCAACATAGGAGGGAAGTTCCACCTTTTCTTTTCTCCAGCTCTTTTCCTCTGCCACATAGATGCCTTTTTTAGGAAGCGTCACTAAATAACCCATATCCGTCAAAGCAAGGAAAGCGCGCATGACGGTGTTAGGGTTGATGGTCAAAGAAAGAGCAAGCTCACGGACGGAAGGAAGCTTCTCCTGTGGCTTGAGAATACCCATCTCAATGTAGAGTTTGATTTGATCGACGATTTCCTCGAAGATCGGTTTTGTTCCAGTGAAATGAATCTGCATTAATTGTACCAACTGTACCAATTATGCCAAAAATAGGTTCATAAATGCAATAGGTTAGAAAAAAAGCCCACGTTTTATGGGGCTTTCTTTTTATAAAAGAATTATTCTTCTTTATTATCTTCGTCGGGGTCTTTTTCAGTCGCCTCAGCGTCAAATACATCAGGGTTTTGAGGGCCTTTCATGAGGCTGTCTTCCGCTTCTTTGAGGGCTTCCTCATACTTCTTCGCATCCTCTTCCCCAATCTGGTTCATGTACTTGAGTTCCTCGAAGGCGCGTCTAGCGAGATCGATCGTGGCTTTGACGAAGGCTTCCTTGTGTTTGGCGAAGAGAAGATCCATCGCGAGCACATAGTAAGGAATAAGGATAGTGAGAGGGATGATCATGAAGCCGAGGCCGACAAGGTTCATCAGGATGCCGACATAGGCACTCTCCTTTAGGAGAATGTAGCCGGTGACCGCTCCGCCAGCATAGAAGACAAGAAGAATGAGATAGACCCACCAGGTAGCCTTGAAGAAGTCGGAATTGTATCCTTTGGTCCTGTATTTCAAAGCCTCCTTGTAAGCGGCATTGACGATGCGGGAATCCGGGGTGACCATCGCGTCTCTGATGAAGACCATGATGGTATATCTTCCTAAGAAGTATATGAAGGAAAGGGTGAATCCGGCATCCATCGCGAAGGAAGCCATCCTCGAGAACATGGTGATTGAGGCGGAATCGGTGAGGAATTTGCTCGCCGCTTCAGTGTCCCCTGACATCAGGTAGGCATAGAACTGATCGATATCGTTCACGAGATTGGGGTCGAAGTATTTCGAAAAAGTGGCGTAGAAGAAGCTGAAGATGAAATAGACGATAAGCGAGACGAGGAAGGAGAAAAGAATGCTCCTTAGGATTCTGAAAGAGCCGAAGAAGCTTGGGCTATAGTAGAGCCCTGCCGTTTTGAAATAATCGCCCGCTCTCGTGGTTCTGCCGCCTTTCTCAAGGAAGGAACAGACGATCGCGGCGAAATAGAACGGGACGACAATGGCCCCAAGGATCAGAAGGGTGAGGAGAACGGTTCCCGCGCCGATATAGGAAAGAAGGAAATCGATGAGCCAGACTAGCCCGGCGATCATGAAGAAAAGCCCTAGGAACGGGGCGCTTTTCTTGAGAAGGGAGCCAAATCCCTTTCTGGCGTCTCTACCGACGTCGATATCTTTTAAGTCTTTATTCTGCATTTTTGGTTTTCTCGGAGAGATCGTGGATCTCATGGATGACGCGGTGAAGGTCCTCTCCGTTAAAGGCCTCCACTTCTTTGCTTTCGTAGGAAGAGATGACTTCGCTTAGTCTGTTGGTCGGGACAAGCTGAACCTCGCCTTCGACGTTCTCGAAACGGCTCACGAAGCAATCCTTGTTGATGAGGACGATGCCGACGAGGAAGTTGATTTGAAGGCCACTGATCATGGAAAGCCTATTGACGATGTTCTTGGTTTCGATGAGAGGAGAAGGGATTTCCTTCTTGAGGGTGTTCTTGTGGTCTTTCAGATAATAGACCCAATAGAAGTCCTCCGCTTTCGCGTTGATTGCCCCTTCGAAATAGCGGTCCATGATGACGTAGAGATACTTATCCCCGCCTAAGAGATGGTCGATGTTGATATAGACGCCATCGCCCATATCGAATCTGACATTATTGACGAGGTAATAGTCGCCATCGTCAGCGACTTTTCTGACGGTCTTATAGAAGGCCTCTTTCGGGGCACGCCTGAACTTCCTTTTCTTGAGAGGAGTGTAGAAAAACCAAATGCCCAAAAGGGCCGCGACGAAGACGGCAGCAACAATGAAGATGGTTAGTTTGACTTCGAATGGCATGGTTTTTCCTCACTCAGAGGACTTGTTTATTGTATCAATAAATCTTGCGCCTAAGCACGACAAAAGGATTTTTGTTTTATATGTAGGAGATCAAATACTACTTGGTTTCGTCTTCTTCGACGGCGACGTAGGCCATATCTTCTTCGAAGACACGCATGAAAGTGTCTGGTGTGACTGGGGTGATATCGCCTTGGAAAGCGATGCCGATACGGCCGGTTTCCTCGGAGACGATGATGGTGACGGCGTCGGTATTCTCAGAGATGCCTAAGGCAGCCTGATGACGGGAGCCGTATTTGCCAGTGAGAGGCTTGGAGGTCGCGACGAAGAAGACCGCGGCACGGGCGATTTTGTCTTTCTTGATGATGACGGCGCCGTCATGGAGAGGGGTGCCGACATAGAAGATGGTCTCAAGGAGCTCTGGGGTGACAGGCGCATTGACGTCGACGCCACGCTGCTTGACGACGGATGGGATCTTGTCCTCGTCGAGAAGGTCATCCTTCTTCATGAAGGTGATGAGGCAACCACGCTTCATCATCGACATGTCGATGACGGCTTTGTAGATTGCTTTGTAGAGGTCATCGCGGTCGAAAACCATCTCAGGCTCGACTTTCTTTCTCTTGAAGAAGTCTTTCTTGAACATGCCGTTGGCCATATTGGCGCGGACGCTAGTGGCATTGATGATGACGGCGCCGGAGATGAGAAGAAGAGCGCCAGATGCGCCGACGATTCCGAGGATATCGAAGTTCGGGATGATGAAGGCAAGGAGCGCGGCCACTTCAAAAGCGATGGTTCCGGCGATGAAGGCCGGGTGGCGGCTGACATATTTGAAAATGATGAAATCGCCTAAGGCGATAATGAGAACGGCGACGATCAAAGAAATGACCCAATTGGCGTCATAATTGATAACAGCAAAATCTATAGTACTTAACATTGTGGTTTCCAAAATTAATGAAATATTTCTGATATTTCCCAAATAGTTTAACAAAGCCATATCCTTTTTGAAAGCCACAAAGGGCCATTTTATTGAACTTTTTTGTAAAAACAAAGAGTGAGGCCATTTGGACACTCTGGCGCATGGTCCACTGCCTCTTCATTTGACTTGAACAAAGCGGTCTCTTTTCATATAGTAATTAGGCGCCATGCATCAGTAATTCAATGGTAGAATGGCAGCTTCCCAAGCTGCTCACACGGGTTCGATTCCCGCCTGGTGCTCCAACGTCAAAAAAAGGAGGCTCAATCGGCCTCCTTTTCATTTTTTTCTTAGTGTTTTCTCTTCGCGTGGATGCGGTTTTTCATCTCGTACATCCTCTTGTCCGCGCGACGGTAGACGTCGTCGTAGCTCTTGTCTTTGTTCGAATGGTAGACGGCAGAACCATAGGAGACGGAGAGTTTCATGAACGCTCTATCGGCAGCCTCGTTGTTGTGATCGATGAGCCTATCCATGAAGCCAAGGCATTCCTTGATCTTGTCGGTTCTCTCATCCTCGAGGATGACGACGAACTCATCGCCGCCGATACGGTAGACATAATCATCAATGAAGGCCTCGCAGATGATCTCCGCGACCTTGCAAAGCACGATGTCGCCTGAGATATGGCCATAGTTATCATTTACCTCTTTGAGGTAGTTGACGTCGAGCATGACGACGCCGAACCTCTTGAGCGAACCATCTTTGATCTGCTCTTCGAGGGCTTCGGTGGCTCTTGAATAGGAGGCGCTGTTCTTGACCTTGGTAAGGCTATCCTGATAGGCAAGCTTTTCCAAGAGTTTCTGGTGGGATTTGATCCTTCCAACCATCTCTTTGAAGGAATATGTAAGTTCCCCTACTTCGTCACGGCCCTCTTTCGGATAATCGATCTCAGCGTTGACGTCCTCACTGATTTTCATAGCGCTATCCGCAAGATGCCTTAATGGAGTGTTGATCCTATGGGCAAGGACAACGGCGACCGCCACGAAGAACGCAGCAAAGCCGACAGAGATGATGATGTTTATCATGATGGCGCTGTTTCTGGCAGCGAATATGTCTTCGTAGGAGTCACAAAGAACGAGTTTCATGCCGTTTCTCAAAGTGACGAAGACCATGACGCGGTCGGTTTCGCGGTATTCATAACGAATGACCTTATCCACGGTGTCTTTCGATTCGTTGAGGTAACCGTTCTCAAGAAGGTGATCGGCCTCATCGCCATGAGGATGTTCCTCTAGGAAATAGCCAGGATGGTAATGGATTGAGCCATCGTAGGCTTTGAGATAGAGGTAGCCTGTGTTCTTATATTTGACTTTGTCAATTTCTTCGAGCAGTTTGCTAAAGCTGATGTCGATGCCGATGACGGCAACCGGGTTATCAGGATCGTCATCGCAGAAGACCGGGGTGACGTAAGAAAGCATGACGTCTTTGATTGAGCCATCAAGATGAGGATCCATCCAAAGGGCTTCACCATGGTTGACCGGGGTGGTGTACCAAATAGTGTCCTCTTCGGCTGTGGCATCTTGAATTTGGGTGATTTGGAGTTCTTCGAAGTGACCGGTTTCGTTTCTGCCATAGAAACAACCTTCTTCGAGATTGCCTTCCCCTGTCACCGGAATCGTGTAATGGAAATAGGCGTCGTTGGCGGTTGGGATCTGGTCACACATGAAAAGAATGAGGGATTCAACATCATGGAGGACGGCGTCCCTGCTCGCTTTGGAGTTCTTGAGATTCTCCGCGGTGACCGCTTCTTCTGCCATGAATTCCGCGAGGGCGTTGACGCTGTTCTCGATGGAGATGAGGGTCGTGTCGATTTCATCGCCTTTGTCGATGCAGAAAAGGTTCATCTCACTTGAGGCGGCTTTGGTTAAAACGTTATTGAGATGGAAGAAAGTGAAAACCGAAATGGCCGCAGCAAGGCTAGCGGTGCAGGCCAAAATAACTCCGATGATCTTGGTGTTTATGGAGAATAGCCAACTGGTCTTCTTCGTTTCCATAAGAGGTCTAAACTTTCCCTATTGTAAGACAAAGTCTTTGATATGTCTTGCTAAAAATTATTTGGAAAATTTACTGATTGCTCTTTTCAAAGAGAGGGTCTAGACTATGCGGAGTTAGTTAATCCTAACTCTAGAATCATTATGTCACCGATCGTCAACTCTATCGTGGGTATCTCCCTCATCTTCCTCTGCACGACGCTAGGCTCATCCTTCGTCCTCTTTTTCCGCACGAAGACGATCAGCCCAAAGCTCAACCGCATCTTTCTTGGCTTTGCGGCCGGGATCATGCTTTCGGCGTCCATTTTCTCGCTCATCATCCCGGCTTTAGAGACAAATGTCTCTTATATGCCTTCCTTTGTGGTCGTACTAATTTCTGTTCTTTTAGGCGCTGCGTTCCTATGGGGAATCGACAAACTCACCCCTCACCTGCATGTCCAACGCAATGAGGAAGAGGGTATCAGGAATGTTCACCTTTCAAAGACCACAAAGATGTTCATGGCAGTCACCATCCACAACTTCCCAGAAGGCCTTTCGGTCGGCATCGCCTATGGCGTCGCTCTCGCTGCGGTCGCTATCGGAGAGGGAAGCGCTGCCTCCATGCTTATGGGCGCTCTTATGCTCGCCATCGGTATCGGCATTCAGAACATCCCTGAAGGCGCAGTCGTCGCTTTGCCATTCTTAAGCGAGACCGGAAGCAAAGGAAAAGCCTTCATGTATGGCACTTTATCCGGGGCCATTGAGCCTATCGCCGCAGTGCTTGGTTTGTTCCTTGCCTTCCTCTTCCAGCCGCTCATGCCTTGGGCCCTCGCTTTCGCGGCAGGGTGTATGCTTTATGTCATCGCCGAAGAGATGGTTCCTGACCTTCAGTCAGAGGCCGGAAGTCACGAAGGCGTTTGGTCATTAATGGTCGGTTTTGTTCTTATGATGGTCCTTGATACTGCTTTGGGGCAATAAAGACCACCCTCTCATTTAATCGTTGTATAATCCTTTGTGGAGGTAAAAGTAATGAACATCCTTCACGCAATATCCCGTGCCAGAATCAAACCAGAGAGCTTCCTCGCCTGCGTTGAGATCCCTGCCGGCAGCAAAAACAAATACGAGCTCGACAAGGAGTCGGGCGCCCTTATCCTCGACCGCATCCTTTATACGGCCACCCAATACCCACAGAACTACGGTTTCATCCCAAGGACCTGGGGTTTGGATCATGACCCTCTTGATGTCCTTGTCCTTTGCACCCAGCCAATCGTCCCTCTCTCACTTGTGAGATGCAAACCAATCGGCACCCTTAAGATGACCGATGGCGGAAAGGTCGACGAGAAGATCATCGCCGTCTGTGAGAACGACCCAGACTACAACTGCTACAGCGAATTGGCCGATCTTCCAAAGCACCTTCTCGATGAGATCTCCCACTTCTTCAAGCACTACAAAGAGCTTGAGTACAACAAAGAGACCATCGTTGAGGGCTATAGCGATTCAGCCGCTGCCAAAGAGACCATCGCCGCCGCGAGAAAACGCTACGACGAGAAGTTCCTCGACAGATAAGGATTTCTAAAAGAAAAGGACGCAGATTCGCGTCCTTTTTTCTTTATTCGAGTTCGATGGTCGCCGGTGGTTTGGTGGTGAAATCAAAGAGCACGCGGTTGACTCCCCTGACCTCGTTGACGATGCGGTCGGCAACAAGGGTGAGAACCTCGTATGGAATCTTGGTTGGTTTGGCGGTCATGAAGTCATCGGTATCGACGGCGCGGAGAACGACGGAGTAGTCGTAGGAACGCTCATCGCCTTTGACGCCAACGCTCTTCATGTTTGAGAGAGCCGCGAAGTACTGAGCAGGTTTGATTCCGCTCTTGGCGATTTCCTCTCTGAAGATGTAGTCTGCTTCCTGCACGATTCTGACTTTCTCAGGAGTGACTTCGCCGACGATTCTCGTGGCAAGTCCTGGGCCCGGGAATGGCTGTCTCTCAACGAGAGAAGCAGGAAGTCCAAGGTAGTAGCCAACCTCACGGACCTCATCTTTGAAGAGCTCATCAAGAGGCTCGACAAGGCCGATGAATGGAAGATCCTTTGGAAGGCCTCCGACGTTATGGTGGCTCTTGATGGTTGCGCTAGCACCTAAACCGGATTCAACGCGGTCAGGATAGATGGTTCCTTGGGCGAGGTAAGCGCCGTTAGCGACGTCCTTCAAAGCCTCACCGAAGCAATCGATGAATGTTTTGCCAATGATTTTGCGTTTTTTCTCTGGCTCATTTACGCCTGCGAGACGGCCTAAGAAGAGGTCACCTTTGTTGAGGCGGTTGAAATGGAGTTTGAAGCGGCTCTTCTCGCCGAAGACGGCTTCGACTTCGTCGCCTTCGTTTTTGCGCATTAAGCCATGGTCGATGAAGTAGCAGATGACCTGGTCACCAAGGCTCTTCTCAAGAAGGGCTGCGGTGACGGCGGAATCAACACCACCAGAGAGGGCGCAGATGACTTTGTGGTCTCCGACCTTCTCTTTGATCTCCTTGATCTTCTTGTTGACGAAGTAAGAGGAGTCCCACTCCTGCTTGGCTCCGCAGACATTGAGGACGAAGTTCTCAAGCATTTTGAGGCCCTGCTCGGTGTGAGTGACCTCTGGATGGAACTGGACGGCATATAAATGTTTCGCTTCATTGGAGAAAGCGGCGTTTGGACAGGTATCGGTCGAAGCGGTCCTCGTGAAGCCCTCTGGGAGCTTGTTCACTTGGTCACGGTGACTCATGAAGACGCTTAGTTCTTTGTTCACGGATTCGAAGATATCGCTCTTGCCATTGATATGGAGGCCAACTGGGCCGTACTCGCCTTTCTCAGCGGTTCCGACTTCCCCTCCTAAGAGATGGGCCATAAGCTGGGCGCCATAGCAGATGCCAAGGATTGGTTTTCCAATCTCGAAGATCTTCTTGTCGATGGTTGGTGAGCCTTCGGCGTAGACGGAGTTAGGTCCGCCGGTGAAGATGATGCCCTTGACATCAGGATCAGAAAGAACAGAGAGGTCGTGATTGAATGCGAGGATCTCGGAATACACCTTGAACTGTCTCACGCGACGAGCGATGAGCTGGTTGTATTGACCACCGAAATCGAGAACGATAATTTTTTCCATGGCACACATTATCGACTTCAAAGATTTTCTTGAAAAGAACAATGTGAAAAATTTTTGAAATTCCCACACATTTTGGCTGTTTTTCGGGGAAAAATTGCAAGAGCTTCAAATTCGGTAAATCGGTAACCAAATATTTGAAGGGTTATATTTATATAAATTGCTGGAAAAAAGTCGGGAAACTAGGTTAGTATGTTAGCATGGGAAATATGTTGAAAAAATTTCCCCAATACATAGGAAGGACAAACTGATATGTCAACAAAGTACAACTTCAAACGTGAAGAGATTGGTGCTGTTTCGCCCCAATACTATTCCAGGCTCAGATCAACTGTCGAAGCCGCTTTCTACCGCAACAACGTTCACACCGTCAAGAACATCGCTGAAGCCTACGAGCTCGCGAAGAATTCCGTCGGCACCACCATCACCGACCTTCCAGTCGTTAAGGCTAAAGAACTCGGCCTCCCAGAAGATGCCAAGGTCTTGCTCTTCAATGACGGTTTCATCACCGGAAGACAGGCCCGTTTAAGGAGACTTGTCGACGACACCAACCGCGACAAATATGCCGGTCAGGTCAGAGAGGTCATCTTCGCTGGCCACACCAAGAAATGGTACCACGGCATCGCCTATGTCGGACTCGCCCATGACTTCATGCTCAGAGCCCACCTTCTCGTCCCAGAGGGATACGAGAACACCCTCTACTCCTGGATGCTCAACTTCCAGAATGCCGACAACGAATACTTCACTAAGTTATATAAGGAAAGCAAACTCATCGAAGGAGAAGGCGATTTATTCATCTACTCCGATCCAGATTGCTACACCAAAGACTACCCAGACGGACTCGCCCTCTTTGACAAGGACAACAACTGCGCCGTTCTCCTTGGCATGCGCTACTTCGGCGAGCACAAGAAAGGCACCCTTACCCTTGGCTGGACCGTTGCCAACAGACACGGCTACACCTCCTGCCACGGCGGCCAGAAGAGATTCAACCTCGAAGGCGGCAAGCAGAAAGTCATCTCCGTCTTCGGCCTTTCCGGTTCTGGTAAGTCCACCATCACTTTAAGTGATCACGGCGGACGTTTCGATACCACCGTCCTCCACGATGATGCCTTCATCATCAACAACACCGATGGTTCTTCCATCTCCCTTGAGCCTTCCTACTTTGATAAGACCGCTGACTACCCTCTCACGAGAGACCAGTCCAAATACTTCCTCACCATCCAGAACGTCGGCGCCACCGTCGATGCCGATGGCAAGATCGTTCCTGTCACCGAGGACATCACCAATGGCAACGGCCGTACCGTTAAGTCCATCTTCGCCACTCCAAACCGTGAGTTTGAGTTCAAAGAGCCAACCAACGCCATCTTCTGGATCATGAAGGACCCAACCCTTCCTCCAGTCGTCAAGGTCAAAGACGCCGCTCTTGCTTCCGTCATGGGCGCCACCCTTGCCACCAAACGTTCCACCGCTGAATACATCCCAGGCATGGATCCAAACCAGCTTGTCATCGTTCCTTATGCCAACCCATTCAGACTTTATGAGCTTGGCAAGGACTACGCTTCCTTCAAATCCCTCTTCGAGAACAAGAAACTCGGCATCGATTGCTACATCATCAACACCGGTTCCTTCCTCGAGAAGAAGGTCAAGCCATCCGACACCCTTGGCTTAATCGAAGACATCGTCCTCGAGAAAGCCAAATTCGTCCCATTTGGCCCATTCTCCTCTCTCGAGTACTACCCACTCGAAGGATTCGAAGTCCCATTCAACGACCCAGAGTACCTCAAGCAGCTTGCCCTCCGTATGGAAGACAGACTCCAGTACGTCTCAACCCTTGATGACTTCAACAAGCTTCCACAGGATGCTATCGACGCCGTCAAAGTGGTCGTCGAAGAAGCCAAAAAAGCTGTCAAATAAGGAGACAACATGGCTTTAAAAATCGTCGAAACATCACTTAGGGACGGTCACCAGTCGCTTTTCGCGACCAGGATGAACACCGAAGAGGTCCTTTCCGTCCTTAAGGAGTTGGACGATGCCGGTTACCACGCCATTGAAGTTTGGGGCGGCGCCACCTTCGACGCCTGCATCCGCTTCCTCAACGAAGACCCTTGGGAGAGACTCCGCAAAGCGAAGGCTCTTTGCAAGAAGACCAAGCTTCAGATGCTTTTCAGAGGACAGAACATCCTCGGATACCGCCACTACGCCGATGACGTAGTTGAGAAATTCGTCCAGAAATCAATCGAAAACGGCATTGACATCATCCGTATTTTCGATGCCCTTAACGACATCAGAAACCTCGAATGCGCCGTCAAAGCCACGAAGAAATACGGAGGAGAGTGCCAGATCGCCCTTAGCTACACCACCTCCCCTGTCCACACCATCGCCTACTATGTCGACCTTGCAAAGCAGGTTGAGGCCCTCGGAGCCGATTCCCTTTGCATCAAGGACATGGCTGGCGTCCTTCTCCCTGGTGATGCCTATGAGCTCATCAAGGAACTCAAGAAGAACACCAAGCTCCCAATCGAGCTTCATACCCACTGCACCGGCGGCATCGCTGAGATGACCATCCAGAAAGCCATCGAAGCCGGAGTCGATATCGTCGACACCGCTTTGAGCCCACTTGCTGGCGGCACCTCCCAGCCATGCACCGAATCCCTTAACTTCGCTCTCAAGGGAACCAAATACGATCCAAAACTCAATCTCGACTGCCTTAACAAAGGCGCTGCCGCTTTGAGCAAGATCAGAGCGAAGTACCTTGAGAACGGACTTCTCAATCCAAAAGTCCTTTCCTTCAATCCAAACATCCTCAAATACCAGGTTCCTGGCGGCATGCTTTCTAACCTCATCTCCCAGCTCAAGCAGCAAAACGCTTCCGATAAGCTCGAAGATGTCCTCAAGGAAGTTCCAAATGTCAGAAAAGACCTTGGCTATCCGCCTCTTGTCACCCCTCTTTCCCAGATGGTTGGCACCCAGGCTGTCATGAACGTCATCTCTGGCGAACGCTACAAACTCGTTCCAAAAGAGATCAAAGACTATCTCCATGGCAAATATGGCAAGGCTCCTGCCCCGATCAATGAAGAGGTCAAAAAGAAGATCATCGGAGACGATGAGGTCATCACCTGCCGTCCTGCCGATCTCCTTGCTCCTGAATTCGAAGAGCTCAAAGAGAAGTACAAAGACATCGCCAAATGCGATGAGGATGTCCTCTCTATCGCTCTTTTCGAAAAGAACGCCCTCGAGTTCCTTGGCAAGAAATATGGTCCAAAAGATGATGAAGTTGAGGAATTCAATGTCGTCTTAGGAGGTAACAACTAATGTATTTGCCTGTTTATGACACAATCAGCAAAGACGCCACCATCAGCGTTGGCGAAGGAGCCCTTTATAGCGTCCTTGCCATCGCCATGGTCTTCGCTATCCTCTTAATCATCATTGGCGTCACTTACCTCGTCTTCAAAATCACTGGCTTATTCGACCTCAAGAAAGAGCTTGATGCAGCCAAAAAAGCCAAAGAAGGTGCATCTGCTCCTGCTCCAAGCGGAGAAGTCACCATCAAGGACGATGACATGATGGCCGCAGTTCTTGTCGCCACCATCGATTACCGCCTCACCCATAAGAGCGACGTTCGCGTCGTTTCCGTTAAAGAAATCAATTAAGGAAGGTTTGTTATGAAAATCTACAAAGTCAAAGTCAACGGCAAACTCTACGAGGTCGAACTCGAAGAGGTCAAAGAGAGCGCTGGTTCAATCGCTGCTCCAGCTGCCGCTCCTGCTGCCGCCCCAGCCGCCGCTCCAGCTGCTGCTCCAGTCGCTGGCGGAACCAAAGTCCCAGCTCCTATGGCTGGCAAGATCCTTGATATCAAAGTCGCCGTTGGTGCCAAAGTCGCCAAAGGCGATACCATTGCTATCCTCGAAGCTATGAAGCTTGAAAATGAGATCAAGTCACCAGCTGCTGGCACCGTCAAAGCCATCTGCGTCTCCAAAGGCGCCATGGTCAATAACGGCGACGCCCTCATCGTCTTGGAGTAAGTATGTGGGACCTGATCCTCGAATTCCTCAATTCGACAGGCATCGTTAACTTCTTCAAAGGCGATGGCTGGATGAACCTCATCATGATTGGTGTGGGTGCATTCTTCCTTTTCCTCGCCATCAAGAAGAAATACGAACCTTATCTTCTCATCCCGATTGCCGTCGGCATGATCCTCGTCAACATCTTTCCAGCCATCTATATGACCTATGACGCTGCTGGAAACGTTGTGGAAAGAGGCCTTTTAGGCTATCTCCATTTAGGTGTTGAGTGCGAGCTTTATCCATGCCTTATCTTCATTGGCATCGGTGCGACCACTGATTTCGGTCCGCTTATTGCAAATAAGAAGACCATGATTCTCGGTGCTGCCGCCCAGATCGGTATTTTCGCTGCCTTCCTTGGTGCAATTGCCCTTTCTGGCATCTGGCCAGATGTCTTCAACTTCACTGTTGGTGACGCAGCTGGCATTGGCATCATCGGTGGAGCCGATGGCCCAACCGCCATTCTCGTGAGCAACAAGCTTGCTAGACCGGAATTGACCGCTGGCATCGCCCTTGCGGCTTATAGCTACATGGCCCTTGTTCCAGTCATCTTCCCTCCGATCATCAAACTCTGCACCACCAAGAAAGAGAGAAGCATCAAGATGGAGACGCTTAAAGAAGTGACCAAGAGCGAGAAGATCCTCTTCCCGATCATCGTCACCCTCATCTGCTGCATCCTCGTCCCAAGCTGCACTCCACTTATTGGCTGCTTGATGTTTGGTAACCTCATCAAAGAAAGCGGTGTCGTTCCTAACCTCGTTCACACGGCTTCGAATGCGCTTCTTTATATCTGCACCATCCTCTTAGGATTATCCGTTGGCGCCACCGCCATCGGCACAACCTTCCTCCAGCCGAAGACCATCATGATCTTCGTTCTTGGCATCTTAGCCTTCATCATCGCCGCTATCTGCGGTCTCATGGGTGGAAAGCTTATGTGCCTTGTGACAAAAGGAAAGGTCAACCCAATGATTGGTGCCGCTGGTGTCTCCGCCGTTCCTATGGCCGCTCGTGTCGTCCATAAGATCGGACAAGAGGAAGACCCAGACAACTACCTTCTCATGCACGCTATGGGACCTAATGTCGCCGGCGTCATCGGTAGCGCTATCGCGGCGGGCATCTTGCTCTCCATGATCGGCTAATCGTTTTAGAGGCAATTCAATATGAAAAACAAAACCGTAAGGGCAATGACCCTTGATGCGCTTTTTCTAGCGCTTCTCATCGTCTCATCCTTCATCTCGATTGATGTCGGATATTGCAAATTCACTTTGCAGCTCCTTACGGTTTTTCTTATTGCCAATTTCCTCTCTTTGGCCGATGGGCTTATCGTCATTGGCCTATACATCGTGATGGGCCTTATCGGCATACCTGTGTTCGCCGGATTCGGAGGGGGAATCGCTTATGCGGCATCCCCTACTTTCGGATTCGTCTATGGGTTTATCTTCGTAATCCTCTTAAATCACCTCTTCAGCGACGTTTTACTAAAGAGGATGAGGAATGAGCTATGGAAGAGCTTAATCGGCTCCATAGTGTCCCTTATCGCTTTATACGCGGTCGGTTTCGTCCATGGGTATTTGATACTCACTCTCGTTAAGGGAAAGAGCGATTTCACTTTAGGAGCGGCATTTGGTCTATTCCTCGCTCCATATATTCCTTTCGATATCGGGAAACTCGTTATCGCTTCATTCATCTCCTCTAGGTATGTGAGTGTCCTTCTCCCAAGCAGAAGGGTCCACTTCAACGAGATTGATTCCACGAACACCTATCTCAAAGAGAATTACCGTATCTACAAGAACCTCTCCTTCGTGGACGCTTCATACCAGAGCAAAGGCAAAGGAAGGCTAGGAAGGAAATGGGAGGCTTCTAAGGATGAGGCTTTGATGTTCTCCGTCCTTATAAAAGACAAAAAGCTCTTGCAAAACGCGCCTATTCTTTCTCTCGTGGCAGGAAGTGCGGTATTTAAATATCTGAAACAAATCGGCCTCAAAAACGTTTCAATCAAGTGGCCGAATGACATCTATGTGAACGGCAAGAAGATATGCGGAATCCTCCTTGAGTCCGTGAGCCACGAGAAGATTGACGCGGTCATCATCGGAATCGGTCTTAACGTCAATCAGGAAACCTTCCCAGAAGGATTCTATAGGACCCCTACATCCATCAGATTAGAGACAGGTTCTACGATGGACTTAAGGGACATCAAAAAAGACCTTTATAAGACAATCAAAGAAGAGATTGTTTCCTTTAAGGAAGGAACCTCCGATTGCCTAAAGGTCATTAATGAACACAATTACCTTAAGGATGAGAAATGCTTCTGCACCTATAAAGGCGAGAAGAAAGAAATCAAAGTCCTAAGGATCGATGATGAAGGAGACTTGGTCGGCATCATCGATGGGGATGAGAAAAAGATCATCTCCGATGAGATAACCTTCGAATAAGAAAAGGCACCGGTTGACCGATGCCTTCTTTTTTTATCTCTTTTGGATCTTGCCTTTGGAAGCGCCTTTGGAAGCGTGGGTCAAGATAGTACGACCGGTGTTGGCGGCCATCTTCTTGGTGTATTCCTGGGCTTCGGCTTTGGTGTCAAACGTCTTGATGACTTTATCCGAGCCAGTTAAGAAGACCTGCCACTTATTGTCGCTTGCTCTCTTGGAAAGATGGTAGGAAGCACCTGCAGTCGGTCCTTTCTTCTCCTCTTTCTTCGGGGCTGGTTTCTTAGCAGGAGCTGGTTTGGCAGCTTTTGCTGGTTTCGCAGCTGGTTTGGCAGCTGGTTTCGCTGGTTTTTTAGCCGCAGCTGGCTTTGCTTTTGGTGCTGGTTTAGCCATATGTAGACTCCTTTTGTTATTTACATTCTAGTGCATTATTTTTGGATAAAAAAGAAAAAAGCCTTAACGAGTAAGGCTGTTTCTTTATAAATGGTGGGTAGTAAGGGACTCGAACCCCTGACCTTCTGTACGTCAAACAGATGCTCTCCCAACTGAGCTAACTACCCATTAACTCAATGCCCTCTATAGAGGCGCTTCGTTATTATAGTCAAGTGACTCGTCCACCACAAGAGAGAATTTAAGAAATAGACGAATTAACGCCTATGACGTTTGTTGCTTTCTTTGAGCTTAGGGAGAAGGGCGATGAAACTCTCGAAACCCTCCATCTTCCAAGTCCAGTTATCGCCATTGATGATCGATGGAGTATTGAGCCTTGTCTCTGAACCCAAACCAAGGACATCCTGCATCGAGATGATTGCGTATTTGGCAGGCAAGGCAAGGAGATAATCGATGACCTTCTCTCTTAAGGACTCCCCTTCATATCCTTTGAGGGCAAGGAGCCATTTCTCTTTCTGCTCTTCGCTCATTTTGGAGGCAAAGCCTTCAAACGGGTCATTATCGTGGGTGCCGATATAGGCGACCATGTTCTCTTTCTTGTCATCGAAATTGACGTCTTCGAAGGTGAACTCAAGGACGTTCATGCCTGGGAAGTCATAGGCATCCCTAAGGGTATAGACCTCAGGGCGAAGCTCACCGAGGTCTTCGGCGATGATCTCAGTCCCTTTTAACTTCTTCTTAAGGAGGTCAAAGAACTTATGGCCGGGAGCCTCAATCCATTCGCCCTCTTTGGCGGTTGGGCAAGAGGAAGGAATCTTCCAGAAGGTGTCAAAGGCCCTGAAATGGTCAAGTCTCACGATGTCATATAAGGAAGCGTTTCCCTTGAGACGGTTGAATAAGAACGAGAAATCATTCTTCTCAAAGAGGTCCCAGTTATAGATTGGGTTGCCCCATCTTTGGCCATCCGCGCTGAAATAATCCGGAGGTACGCCGGCGATGAAGGTTGGTTCTTTGGTATGTTCATCAAGAAGGAAGGAGTCCTGATTGGCATAGACGTCGCAGGAATCGAAGCCGACATAGAACGGGACATCACCGATGATGCGGATGCCGTTCTTATTGGCGAACTTCTTGATGGCCATCCACTGCTCATAAAGCTTCATCTGAACCCAGATCTCGTATTCCCTTTCTGGGGTGAGTTCTAAGGTATCGTGATCGATGGCTTCCTGATCTTCTTTTGGCCAGGTATGCCACGCTGCCATAGCGTTTTTGCGCTTAAGCATCATGAAGAGAGACCATGCTTTGACCCATTCGTTTTTCTTAAGGAAAGAAAGGGTATTTTTATGGTCTTTCTCTTTGGAATCCATGAAGGATTTGTATAGGATTTCGTGCTTTTTGTAGGCGATTTCCTCGTAATTGATCTTTGAGGTAGGCTCAAGCTTCTCTTCTGTTAAAGAGGCGATATCGAAATAGAGTTCATCAATCGCGTAGCTCGAGAAAGGCTGATATGGGGAATGGCCATATCCCAAAGGATTGAGAGGGAGGATCTGCCAGAGTTTGAATCCGCCTTGCTTAAGGAGTTTGACGAACTCAAAAGCATTCCGACCGAAATCGCCGATTCCATAGTCGGAAGGGAGTGCGCTCACGGGAAGAAGAATGCCTGAGGAGCGCATATCCGTTTATTTCTCCTCTTGTTTTTCGATTTCGGAAAGGATCTGTCCGCAGTAGACGCCCATGACGGAGGCCATCATAAGACCGCGGGTCCAGCCAGAGGAATCGCCAAGGCAATAGAGGTGCTTAACGTTCGTGGCTAATTTATCGTCCATTTTGATCTTGTTGCTATAGAACTTGATCTCTGGGGCATAGAGCAAAGTCTCGCGTCCAGCGAATCCAGGGACAACATGGTCGACCGCTTTCATGAAGTTGATGATGTCGGTCATGGTTCTGTATGGGAGGGCGGCCGTGATATCACCTGCCACCGCATCTTTCAAAGTTGGGGTGAGGTTGGAACGGGATAATTCTTTCGGCCAGGTGCGTTTGCCATCGAGGATGTCGCCAAAGCGCTGGACGAGGATGTGTCCGGTGGCAAGCATGTTGGTGAGTTCGCCGAATCTCATGGCGTATTGGATTGGCTGATCGAATGGCTCCATGAAGTTATGGGAAGCAAGGATCGAGACGTTGGTGTTCTCGCTCTTCTTCTCTTTGAAAGAATGTCCGTTGACGACGGCGAGGCCATCATCGTAGTTCTCTTGGGCGACGAATCCGCCAGGGTTCTGACAGAAAGTGCGGACCTTGTCTTTGAATGGTCCTGGGTAGCCAACTAATTTGGCTTCGTAGAGGGTCTTGTTAAGGGTTTCCATAACTTCGTTACGGACCTCAACGCGGACACCGACATCGACTGGGCCAGGTTTGTGGGCAATGTCATATTTGGCACAGATCTTCTCAAGCCAATCGGCGCCTCTTCTGCCAGCGGCGATGACGACGTCTTTGCATTCGATGACACGCTCTTCATTTGTGTGGTATTTACGGAGCTTAACGCCTTTGGCCTCCCCTCCTTTGAGGATGAGGTCATAGCATTCGCTGTCGAAGATGATATCGACGCCATGCTCCTGAAGGTATTTTTCGAGGGCGAGATAAAGATCATGGGCCTTTTCAGTTCCAAGGTGACGGATTGGGCAATCGATGAGCTGAAGGCCTGCTTCGATGGCGTGCCTTCTGATGGTCTTAACTTCAGGATTGTCGTTGTCGCTTCCTTCGATGTGCTTATCAGCACCGAACTCAAGATAAATCTTGTCGGTGTATTCGATGAGGCTTTGAACCCTATCGGCACCGATGAGGTCAGGAAGCTCTCCACCTACAGAATAGCTAAGAGAAAGCTTTCCATCTGAGAAAGCGCCTGCTCCGCTGAAACCTGTCGTGATAGCGCATGGATCGCACTTGATGCAGTGTCCTATCTTGTCTTTAGGACAATGCCTATGCTCGACGGCATGGCCTTTTTCGACCATGAGGATCTTCTTTTTGGTTCCTCTTCTTAAAAGTTCAAAAGCAGTAAAGATGCCAGCTGGGCCGGCTCCAATGATAACTAAATCGTACATAAATTTATCCCTCGTGTACTCTACTCTCATTTATGGAAAAGTCGAGCAATATTTTTATAAAAATATCTTAGGCAAAAGAAAACGCCCATAACAGGGCGCTTTTTGTTAGTTACGAGTTCCTTCTGTCTTTCTCTTTTGCTCATACATCTCGCGGTCAGCAAGATTGAGGAAATCGATGACAGACATCCCTTCGACATATTTCGCAATGCCGAATGAGAAGTTCAACTTGAAGGTGAATTCCGTTTTGTCGGCGCGATCGCAGATCTTCTTTATGAAGGCATCGATATCCTTCATGCTCTGACGGCAGAAGATGACTGAGAATTCGTCTCCGCCCATACGGAACGCGTTGGCGTGGATGGCATCGGCTTCCTCGTGGAGGGCTTTGCCAAAGAATGAGAGGGCTTCATCTCCGACGCTATGTCCATAGTTGTCGTTGATACTCTTGAAGTCATCGATGTCGCAATACATAAGATAGACGGCTTTGTATTTGCTGGCGTTGTTAACCTTTTCTTTGATCTCATCATCGAAGGCGGAACGGTTTTTGATACCGGTAAGACCGTCTTGGGTGATTTTGTGACGGAGAAGGAAGAGAACGGCGATGAGAACCATAAGGGCATATGGGAACCATCTGTATTCCATACCTTGGAGAGTTATGAATCCGATGGCCATGAAGATGAATGGGATGAGGGAACAAGCGCCAAAGGCCATGCAAAGAAGCTTCTTGCTGCCCACCACTTTTCTGGAAGCGAGGAATCCGAAGACACCATTACCGACAAGATAAAGGGCCAATACAACCGTGGAGGCCATGCCGGAGATGCCATATTCAACAGAGAAAACGTTGAGGGCAAATCCGCCTTGGACCAAGTCATAAATATAGAATGGGATGAAGGCAAAGGCTGGGATGGCGAGGAGGATACGTTTCCAACGCTCCTTGAAGGCATTGGTCTTGGCAAACCAATCGAGAGCAATGACGATTGACCAGCCAGTGAAACCGCCGGCGATGTAATAGAGGCCCAAGAGAATGCTTGCGACCGCCTTTTGATCGAAGCTAACAAGAGCGGTTCCAACCATCTCGATGATGATTGAAAGGCAGACAAAGAAAGGAATCGCAATAGCCCTGACGTTCTTCCTAAACGAGTAAACGTTTATGAACATGAGCGTGCTCGCGATGATCACGACTAGTGAGAACGCGGTTACGGAGTAATAAGCTTGGTAATTCATAGGTTCAAGGGTTTGAAACTCATAAAGTTTAATAATTTGTTCTTTTTTTTACAATATCGTTTTACAAAAACTCTTTGAGATTGTTCGCAAAATATCCAAAAATCCCTGCAAAAACCACATAAACATAATTTCAGTTAAACTGTTAATTTACCTGAATTTTTTCAACATTTTCCCTTAGACTTCGGGCCCCTATTGACTTTTTCTTTCCAAAAGACTGAAATTATTTTGCACCCGCTAATCAAATAGAAAGGAAAACCTTGTATGCTTTTTGGCGACAACAGTGATGCGGCAAAGGAAGCCGTATCAAGAATCATTCCGCGTGATTTGGCGAATTTCAATTGGACGTTCATCGCCCTCCTTGCCGTGGTCTTTTACATATACTGGACCGAAGCAAGGAACAAGAATTGGAAAGCCATCATCGCCGGATTCTCCCTCTATGGAGTCCACTGGCTCTATGAGATCGCAAACGCGGTCATCGCAAAGATCTTCGGATACCCTCTTTGGGCCGTCTCGAACGAAAGCACATCGTTCGTTCTTCTCATCGGCGTCAGCTGGGAACTCTCAATGATGTTCTCAATCGCCGGCATCAT
>JAEEGJ010006582.1_pt1 | contig 34598 bp, 27 predicted proteins | sample 8958761 | NCBI WGS metagenome assembly JAEEGJ01 (sample SAMN16246546, study PRJNA631951) | gut metagenome | biome: gut microbiome; feature: rumen; material: RS-attached | host: Bos | place: Iran: Karaj | collected 2018-10
GGGGTATACAGACGAGATGTACAAACGCGAGCCCGAGAAGAGTCGGTCAGACAAGGACAGAATAGCGAATCACCGGGCTCGCGCCAGCCAACCCAAGTGTCCGCAGCAGGCCGGCCCTAGACTTCGTGCTCTTTGGCTTCGCCTGAGTAGACCCACCTTTGGAAAGCCAGTGTCTGCAGCTGATATGCGAAATCCATCATCGGGACGACCATGAGTGCGGACACTTTGGCGGAAACCAATTCCACACAATGGTCCTTTTCCACCATAGGCAGATAGCTCTGATTCGTGGCGTGGCACCCCTCGGACTTCTGGTCCCATGGGGTGGTCTATAGGGGACCTTGCCCGGAGTGGCGCCGCAAAGATCCTGTCCGGACTTGTTGATGGCTTCGCCGACGGGGTGATTCAACGGTAGCAGAGAGCGGTTATCTCCTGCCAGCACGCTGTCAAGGATAACCGCGTTGATAGTCAGTTGCGGCCTGAAGGGAGTGATTGAGGTGATTGGCAGGTCGTTGCTGAAGCGGGTTTTCTCCCGTCCAGGTCCGCAGGAGCCTGTGGAGGGGCTCCCGGACCTGGCCGAGGAAACCCCCAACCGGCCGCTCGATGGGGAAAATCTGCCACTCGATGGGTGAAAGCCGCTATCCCGAGTGGTGAGTAGGAGAGGCCGTTTTACACACCGATGTGTGTGAAAGAGGGGCGCCGTGAGTAGAGATGGTCGTTTGACTCACCGGAGGCGCCGAAAGAAGGCCGCCGTGTGCCGGAGAGGCCGTTTCGCTCACCGGAGGCAGTGAAAGAAGGCCACCGTGAGCTGAGACAGTCGCTTCGCTCACCGGAGGGAGTGAAAGAAAGTCATGGTGAGCAGAGGCCTCCAACTTGCTCACCGAAAGGATTTCGGGATCAGCGGGAATCCTCTACTGATGTGGCCGGATGAGTGCGGCGCCTATGCCTGACCGATGCATTTATCCATATCCTTTTTTTTCAGTGAACGTGTATTCGTCTGCCGCAGCAATATGCGCAGGAAGGGCTGTGAGGGCGATTAAAGCGTCCAGTCTGCTTCTCCTAAGCAGACCTGCCGCCGACGGTTCCCATAAGTCCCTGTCAATCAGCTAGTGTACATTGTCAACAGCGGCAGACGATTACACGCATCACTGGAGCATCACTGGATAAGATGAGCATCGCTGGATTTTTGCGCGCTTTCTGTCACCACTTTCTAATTACCAAATGCAAAGCCGGCCGTTGAATAGTTCGTCGATCGGTTACTGCTCAATCCACTGGAGGTTGAAGCGATAATGGAGGCGGCTGGAGAGGAGGTGGATGAGGCCGTCGGGCGTCTGTGTGACAGCGAGGTAGCCGCGCGGTTCCGCATGCGTGGCATCCATCGTGAAAGAACCGGTCCATGCTCCGCCGTCGAATGTTCGAGAGCTGCCATCCTTCTGCACGTTGCCCCCGGTATGAAGAGTGCCGTCGGTCGCCATGTTGTCATCTGCCGACTTTTTGCTGCCGGTCAAAAGGCTGTTATCAGTCAGTAGTTTGCGGACGGGCCACGACTGACCTTCATCATACGAAAGTGCAACGAAAAGACCGTTCGGGCCGAACGAACAGAGTAGGAGCGGTCCTTCTGCGAGCCTTTTCAAGACCAGTCGCTGGCCGCTTCCGATCGGTGGGAACGGCGAGGCGCTGAACGACCAGGAATGACCGCCGTCAGTGCTGCGGCTGCAAGGCATGCGACCGTCGATGGCGTTGCCGCGTCCCAATGCCATCAGCGTTCCGTCCTTCAGTTCGACGATACCGGCATGAATACCGGCTAAGGTACTGCCTGTATCTTTCCAGGTGAGACCGCCGTCTGCGGAGACATGCAGTGCCGTGCCGTCTTCTCCGCCCGGCCCCGCATCACAGCAGAGCAGGATGCATCCGTCACCCGTAACAATAGGGCCCGCAATGACCTGATGTCGAGGCCCATGCGTCGCCCCGACCATCTGTGGGAGGCTCCACGACAGGCCACCGTCGAGGCTCCGGCGCAAGACCAGCGCCAGGTCGCGCCATTCACCTGCATCACCGACACCGTTGAAGTGCAGCAGGGTACCGTCATCGAGCCGAAGCAACGCACTGCCTGTCATGTTCCGTTCGGGTACTTTGAAGAAAAGCCGGGCAGGCGACCAGACACCCTGGTGGAAACGAGACTGCAGCACGACCATCTCACGGCCGGCTTCTGCCTCGCAGGAAAACCAGATGGCGAGCAGGTCACCGCCCGCGAGGGCAGCCACTGCCGGCTGGTGATTGTGTGCATAGAACGGTGTCAACGAATCGGCTGGCGGCAGCACATAAGGTTGCGGTGTCATAAAAACGGGTTCAGCTACCCGAACAGCAACGTCCTCCACAATCCTGAATCCCCGCAGGACGGAGCGATCGTCCGGCATGGCAGCGCTGCGGCTGTCACTGCGCAAGTAACGAAGTTCCATGTTATGACTGCCCCCGCGCGTCACGCGGAACGCGCCGGTTTCATCCCAAGGATCGAGGCACCATTCCTCGACATTTCCATGCATGTCATACAGGCCCCACGCGTTGGGCGCGAACTGTGCAACCGTCAGGGATACAGGTTCTTTATACCGGTTGTTCCGCTGGGCTTTCCACTGTGCTTCCGGGAACTGATCTCCCGTATGATAGGCGGTTGTCGTGCCGGCGCGGCATGCGAGTTCCCACTCTGCTTCGGTGGGGAGGCGAAACCGGCGCCCGGTCTGCTTGGAGAGCCAGACACAATAGGCGCGCGCTTCATGCCAGGATACCATCACGACCGCATCGTCGTCTCCCAGGGAGAAGGTCCGCTCATGCGCGGGATCAAAAGCCTCGTATTGCACATTCGTGATTTCCGTAGCGCTCATGCGAAGAGCCGAATCGGGAAGGTCGACCAACCTTGGAACGACCAAGGAAAGCAAAGTGAACAGGTATGCGATCATAAGGCAGATTCGGCGCGTTGTGTGAGTTCATCGACGAGCGCGCAGCGGAGAGAGCGCTCGATCCAATACATGAAACGGGTATGGGGAAAACGGGTTTCGTAAAGCCGGGCGCGCACGTAGAGCGGCGTGCCGTCAGCGATGTCGTGCCAGATATCCATGAAGACGAAATCGGGCGGGCACTTGCTCATCTGATGCTCGAGATAATCAAATGCATCTGCCTGTATAACAGTTATCTTATCTTTATCAGGAATCTGAGGAAGAATGTGCTCGCTGAATAGGGCAATGACGGACGGATCCCGTTCGACCACCGTTACGGATGACACCTCCGGCTTGCGTGCCGCCATAAAGGCGAAGTAGCCGAGACCGAGGCCGAAGGTGACTACACGCCCCGCGGCAGCATCAATGGCGGCCTGGGAACTGGCGATTTCACTGGGCTTGATGGACATCCACTCGCGGCCGTCCTGTAGTACGGAAGGATAGCGGAACGAATCCGGAAAATAGCCGAGTGCTGGAATCTGCCGTAAATCGTCAGTGAGGATCAAATCATCACGCAGAAACAATTCGTAGGGCTGGTATTCCTGCCAGGCGAGCGCCCAGCCGTTCCTGCCGCCAACGCCGTCCTGCGAAAAAAGAATCTGTTGATAATAAGGATTCTCCCGCCATGGCGTAATCTCAAGACGCTGCAATCCGGGACGCAGATAACGATCTTCCAGGAAACAGTCTTCTTCCGAAGTCGTTGGATCCAGCCCTAACAATCCGCCGAGCAGCGCTGCATAAACTACCTGTTCGGTTGCCGCATCAGCGTCTTCAGGAAGCACGCTGCGCAGCAAATCCGGCGTGACAGCACACGGATTTTCGTTCAGATAGTCGGCAACCAGCCAGCCGAACCGGTAATTAAGACTCCGTATATCCATTGACCAGCACCATCTTCTCGCATTCGACACGCTCGCCGGCCAGCCACACGAAATCGCCGGCCTGGAACTGGAAATCGGGCTTAGGACTCATCAGGGAGAGGCCATCGCGTTCTACGCCGACCACCATGCAGCCTTTCTGGCGCATATTCGTGTCGCGCAGCACTTTGCCGTCGAGGTAGCAGCCTTTCTGCAGTTCGAAACTGTCGAGCACGAAGTCGTCGGTTTCGTAGGAATCGGCATTCCGGAGATCTTCCGCTGCCATGTCCTCGACAAAATGCGTCACCTCCTGCCGGGTCCCGATGGCCAGCACCTCGTCGTAGGGATAGATATACTCGTCGGGCGAAGGGACCAGGATACGGCGGCTGCCGCGGACCACCTTGGCGATGTTGATACCATATTTCTGCCGGAACGGAATCTCCCGCAACTGCTTGCCGGCATATTCCGAGTTCGGCGAGATGATGACATTCTCGGCAGCCACGTCGTGGCCTTTCATCTTGGACCGGACGCCAGAAGCGATGGGTGTGCGCTTTCGCTCATACTCTTCCTTCTGGTTCAGATTGGTAATGAACCGTTCCTCAAGACCGGTGAACTGATGCACGGAGCGACGCGCCAGGATGAAGAAAGCGACGCCGGCCAGGATGATCAGCAGCAAACTCCAGTAGGAGAGGGAATAATGCATCAGCACCGCCGCAATGACAAAGGCGATCGCGATGAAGATGCGCAGAAAAACCAGGGCCAGGATCGGCCACTTGTTGCGGTCTTTTTCCCGCATCAGATGAACTGCAGAACGTTTGATGTCGTTGCCGTTGACGGCCAGGCCATAAAGGAAGGGTGCCATGACGAGCAGTGTGATGACAAGGCCGATAGCGCTGCGCCATGCTGTCGCTGCGTCGGGCAGAAGGCGCGTCAGCACCTTGTCAAGATAGAGTTTCGATCCCAGAAAAATGGCAACCAGAATCACGCTGTACAGGACGACGCGGAGCCCGTAGCTCTTGAGCATCTGCTTCCACTCGCTCTGTTCCTCCGCACTCGACTTGTCCGCCGCATCGGGCGAAGGGTCCAGTTTCGCCAAAATCCTGACCGGTAGCTTCTTGTAGAGGAAGTTGCAGACCGGCGTGGCGGCCTTGATCATATAAGGCGTGGTGAAAGTCGTAATGACCGACACTGCGATGATGACGGGATAGATGAAGCCCCGCATCACTCCCAGGCTCACGCCGAGTCCCGCGATAATAAAGGAAAACTCACCCAACTGCGCCAGACTGAAACCCGTATGGACGGCCGTGTTGAGACCGCGGCCCGCGACCAGGGCGCCCAGCGAACCGAAGATCGTCATACCCAGTACCGTAACCAGCGTCAGGATGAGGATCGGCAGCCAGTGCTCTGCAATGACCTGCGGGTCGACCATCATGCCCACGGAGACGAAGAAGATAGCACCGAACAGGTCCTTGATGCTGATCACCAGCTTCCCGATATGTTCGCCCTCGATGGTTTCCGAGAGGATCGAGCCCATGACAAAAGCGCCCAGGGCGGAGGAGAAGCCCGCGAAACTGGCAAGTGTCACCATCCCGAAACACAGGCCGATAGCCACCAGCAGCAGGATTTCGTCGGTGAGGTATTTCCGGGCCCACTTGAGGAAAGACGGGATGACATAGATGCCTACTAAGAACCACAGGATCAGGAAGAACAGCAGCTTGGCCAGTCCCATGAGCATCTCGCCGCCAGCAAACTGGTTGGCCGTGGCGATGGTGGTCAGCAACACCATGAGCACCACGGCAATGAGGTCTTCCACCACGAGCGTGCCGAAGACCAGGGTAGAGTAGGCTTTATTCTTGAGTCCCAGGTCCGTATAAGCTTTGATGATGATCGTGGTCGAGGACATGGACATCAAGCCGCCCAGGAAGATGGCTTCCATGGAACTCCAACCCAGCGCATGGCCTACGATATTGCCTGTGACGAACATGCCCACGCAGACACAGCCGGCCGTAATCAGTGCGCTGCTGCCCACTTTGAGAAGCTTCTTGAAACTGAACTCCAATCCTAGCGCGAAGAGCAGGAAGATGATGCCGATCTCGGACCACTGCTCTACCGATTCCTTCGATGAAATGCCGAACAGGCCAAGATGCGGCCCCACGATGAAACCCGCGATGATATACCCCAAGATAAGCGGCTGCTTCAGAGCCTTCGAGATGATGGTAAAAAGACCCGCCGCAATCAGGATGACGGCCAGGTCCTTTACCAGATTCAATTCTTCAGTCATATTTTCGTTGCGATCAAGAGGTAAAGTTAGCAAAAATATGTTAAATTTGTATGCAGAATACGCACACATGAAAAAAACGATTCTTTTCACGCTCCTCCTTCTGCTGGCCGCCGCCGCAGGCCGCGCCCAGACCTTCACCGAATGGCAGGACCCCCATGTCAATGGTATCAACCGTCTCCAGATGCACAGCACTTTCCTGGCCGAAGAGTCCCAGATTCTCCCGCTCGCGGGGGAATGGCACTTCAACTGGGTCCGGAGCGCAAACCAGCAGCCTGCCGATTTCTGGCGTCCCGACTACGTCGAGGCCGCCTGGAGCCGGATGCCGCTGCCGGGTGTCTGGGAGTTGAACGGTTACGGCGATCCTGTGTATGTCAATACGGGCTACGCCTGGAACGGCCGGGCCAAGAACACGCCGCCGGTTCCGCCGACAGAGAACAACCATGTGGGAACCTACCGGAAGTTCTTCCAAATCCCCGCCGAATGGAAGGGCCAGCAGATGATCATCCACTTCGGTTCCGTGACCTCTTGTCTTTACCTGTGGGTCAACGGCAAGTTCGTGGGTTACAGCGAAGACAGCAAACTGGAGTGTGAATTCGACGTGACCGAATTCCTGCAGCCGGGCAAGCGCAATCTGATTGCCTTCCAGATTTTCCGCTGGTGTGACGGCACCTATCTCGAAGACCAGGATTTCTTCCGGTTTTCCGGCGTAGCGCGTGACTGCTACCTTTATACACGTCCCGTCAAACACATCGAAGACGTTTCCATTACACCCGACCTGGACGCCGGCTACAAAGACGGCACGCTGACCGTCAACGTAACTGTGGCCGATTTCAAACGCACGCGTGTGGAGATGCATCTCCTCGATGCGAAAGGGAAGAAAGCCGCGGAGCCCGTGAAAGCTTCCGGTGCCTTCCTCGTCGGACGGTTCTTCGTGGAAAACGTACACAAGTGGAGTGCTGAGGATCCGTATCTCTACCGGCTGGACGTCAAATTGTACGACGGAAAGAAGCTATTGCAGACCCTCCACTTCAACACGGGCTTCCGCAAAGTGGAGATCAAAGGTTCGGACCTGCTGGTCAACGGCAAGCGCGTCCTGATCAAGGGCGTCAACCGGCACGAACTCGATCCGGACGGTGGCTACGTGGTGTCGCGCGAGCGGATGGAGCAGGATATCAAGGTTATGAAACAGCTCAACATCAATGCGGTCCGCACCTGCCACTATCCCGATGATCCATACTGGTATGACCTGTGCGACCGGTACGGGCTCTACATGGTAGCTGAAGCGAACGTCGAGTCGCACGGCATGGGCTATGGCTCCGCCACACTCGCCCGTGACACGGCCTACCTGCAGGCGCATCTGGAGCGTAACCAGCGTCATGTGCAGCGCAATTTCAACCATCCCGCCATCATCGTGTGGTCGCTCGGCAACGAAGCGGGCTACGGCCCCAACTTTGAAGCGGCCTACGACCTGGTCCGTGCCCTCGACCCGAGCCGCCCGATCCAGTACGAGCAAGCCCGTTACGACGGCAAGACGGATGTTTTCTGCCCGATGTATGCCAGCCCGGACTATGTGAAGCGGTACAGCGAGGATCCGGAAAAGACCAAACCGCTCATCCAGTGCGAATATGCTCACGCCATGGGCAATTCTGAAGGCGGATTCAAGGAGTACTGGGACTTGCACCGTACCCTGCCCAAACTCCAGGGCGGCTTCATCTGGGACTTCGCCGACCAGTCGATTCACTGGAAAAACAGCCGCGGAAAGAGTTTCTATGCCTATGGCGGCGACTTCAACCATTCGGATCCCAGCGACCAGAATTTCTGTGACAATGGCGTAGTCGGCCCGGACCGCCAGTTCAATCCGCATGCCTACGAAATCCAATATTTCTACCAGAACATCTGGTCGGAACTCAAAGCGCCGAACCGGCTGGAGATCTACAACGAGAACTTCTTCCGCGACCTGTCCAACTGCCAGATGCATTGGGAACTCTACCGCAATGGCGAACTGCAGGCACGCGGGCACCTGGAAGACGTGAATGTGGGACCGCAGGAGCGCCGAATCCTCGACGTGCCCTACGGCGACATCGACAATTCGGCCGAGTGGCTGCTGAATTTAAGTTACAGCCTCAAGAAGGAGGACGGTCTGCTTGAGAAAGGATTCGAGGTAGCGCGGCAGCAGATCGCACTGAACGACTACCACTGGACGATGCAGCCGCTCAGGAGTGCGAGCCGGCCGAAGATCCGCAACAATGCGGCGCATCAGTTCACCGTAAGCGGGGCCAATTTCGAGATTGATTTCTCCGTGGACGATGGATCCATCACGCGCTGGCAGACGGGCGGCGTGAATTTCCTCAAGAGCGGGGAAACCATCAAGCCGAACTTCTGGCGGGCGCCGACCGACAACGACTTTGGCGCCGAACTGCAGAAGAAGATGGCTTTCTGGAAGAAACCGAAGCTGTATTATTACAGTCTCTCCCAATACGACAAGAACAACTTGCAGGTAATCATCATCGAGTACAAACTCGAGGGATCCGATGCCCGGGTGCTGATGGAATACCGGGTCAATGACCAGGGTGCCATCGAAATCACGGAGCAGCTGGTTCCGGGTGCAAACCGTGAACTGCCGGGCCTGTTCCGCTTCGGCGTGCAGATTCCGATGCCCAAATCGTTCGAGCATCTGGAATATTATGGCCGCGGTCCTTTCGAGAACTATGCGGACCGCTATTCCGCATCCTTCCTCGGCCGTTGGTCGCAGACGGTTACGGAGCAGTTCTATCCGTATATCAAGCCACAAGAGACTGGTACGCATACGGATCTTCGCTGGTTGCGTATCACCGACGCACGGGGTCACGGTCTGGAAATCCAGGCGGAGGAACCTTTCTCAGCGTCGGCGCTTCACTACCGCATCGAGACACTCGATGACGGCGAAGTCAAGCACAACCGCCACTCCGAACTTCTGAAGGAAGATGACGTTACGAACCTGTTGCTGGACTGGCGTCAAATGGGCCTGGGCTGCATTACCAGCTGGGGCGAAGTGCCGCTGCCGCAGTACATGCTGCCATACGGTGAATACCGCTTCCACTTTATCCTGAAACCGGTTTAATCCGGTATGAGATCCGGATCTGCCGGCCGAACTGCTCGTTGATCTCTTTCATGCGGGCGCGGAACAGCCGTCCATGGGCAGACGTGTCTTTCAGATGCCGGGAAAGGATCTCGTAGTGGATCATCTCGTGCAGGAGGACGTCCTCCCATTCTGATTCGGACAGATCGAATCGCGTACTGATCCGGATGCGGAAATCATAGTACTCCCATTTCCCGAAGAACTTCCTGCGCTTCTTGTAGGCGCAGGAGCCTAGACTGCGTACCGCGCGGCCCAGTTTGATGGGCACGGGCGACAGCGCATCGTCGAAATAGTCGTGGTTAAACGTTTCAAAACGTTTCTCGAGAAAAGGAAGCGTCACAATCATCAGGTCAAAAATACAAATAAATCGTCCCGGATGTCGGTTTATCGTTCATTTTTTTTAAATTTGTTGGATAAACGCGAACAGGCATGGCAATCAATTCTTTCACGCTGGCCGCTTCGGCCGACGGGCTGACACTGGCCGCTCTTGAATCGGTCCCCGATGCAACTGGTGCGGCGCCCCGTGGGGTCATCCAGCTGGTGCACGGCATGTGCGAACACAAAGAACGCTATATCCCCTTGATGGAATTCTTTTCCGCTCACGGCCTCGTGTGCGTCATCCACGACAATCGTGGCCACGGCGCTTCCGTCAAGAGTCCGGACGACTTGGGCTATATGTACGATGGCGGCTGGCAGGCCCTGGTGGAAGACGTCCGCGTCGTGAACGACTGGATCCATGCCCAATACCCGGACCTCAAGGTCATCCTCTACGGTCACAGCATGGGCTCGATGATTGTGCGTTCCTTCCTGAAAAAATATGATGACCGCGTCGATGCCTTGCTGGTAAGCGGCTGCCCCGTGGACAATCCCGCGAAGGGAGTGGGGAAGGCCCTGGCCTGGTGCTTCGGCCGACGCAAAGGCTGGCACTATCGTCCCAAGCTGCTGCAGAAGATGTCGTTCGGCGCCTACAGCAAACCCTTCGCCGGCGAAGGGCCCATGGCGTGGGTCTGCTCGAATCCGGAGATCCTGAAGTCCTATTACGAAGATCCGCTCTGCCAATTTGTTTTCACGGCCAACGGCTTCTACAACCTGCTCGGACTGATGCAGGACTGTTACAGCCGCAAAGGCTGGGGCGTCCGGCATCCCGGCATGCATATCCACTTCATGTCCGGCGAACAGGACCCCTGTCGCGGCAGCGACTCCCAGTTCCGCCGGGCAGTGCGCCTGCTTCCCGAATTGGGCTACCACAACGTGACCGCGCAAGTCTATCCCCAGATGCGCCACGAGATCCACAACGAGACGCAGCGCGACCGCGTGTGGAGCGACATGCTCACCTTCATCGACAACACCCTTGATCCCCTGAACCTGCACAACGCGTAAACCATGCTCAAGATTTACTGTAAAAACACCCGTTCGTACAAACAGTTCAACGAAGGCACCACGCTGGAAGAAATGCTTCCGGAATTCGAATTCGAGCGCCCGTATCCCATTGTTTCGGCCAAGGTCAACAACGTATCGCAAGGACTTCGTTTCCGCGTATACAACAACCGCGACATCGAGTTCCTGGACCTGCGCGATGCCAGTGCGCGCCGCGTGTACTGCCGCTCGCTCTGCTTCCTGCTCTGCAAGGCCACGCAGGACATCTGCCCCAAGTCGAAGATCGAAATCAAGCATCCCATTTCGAACGGCTATTTCTGCGAGTGGCACAAGCCCGACGGAAGTCCGATGACGGAAGAGGACATCCACAAAATCAAGGCGCGCATGCAGGAGATCATCGCGCAGAACCTGCCGTTCCATCGCCGCGAAGTCCGGCTGGAAGAAGCGATCGAGATCTTCCGTGAACAAGGCTACGAGGACAAGGTCCGCCTCCTGGAAACGAGTGGGCAGCCTTATGTGGATTTCTATACGCTGGGGGATACAGTGGATTATTATTACGGCCGTCTGCTGCCGTCAACTTCTTATATCAAGGTCTGGGACATCATCCCGTATCACGGCGGCATCCTGCTGCGCGTTCCCGACCGGTACAATCCCGAAGTGCTGGCCCCGTACGTGGACCAGCCCAAGACTTTCGAAGTCTTCTCGGAAGATTTCAAGTGGAACCGGATCATGAACCTGCGCAACGCCGGCGACGTGAACCACGTCTGCCAGGCGGGCGGGGCCTCCGACCTGATCCAGATTTCCGAAGCGTTGCAGGAGAAGAAACTCGTGCAGATCGCCGAGGAAATCGAACGGCGCTATAACGATCCCGTGCATCCGGTGCGCATCGTGCTGATTACCGGGCCCTCCAGCAGCGGCAAAACCACGGTCACGCGGCGCCTGAGCGTCCAGCTCAAAGCCTGCGGCCTGCGGCCGATCTCTTTCTCGACCGACGACTATTTTGTGAACCGCATCGAGACACCGAAGCTTCCGGACGGCAGCTACGACTTCGACAACTTTGAGACCGTGGACCATCGGGCCATCGAGCGCGACGTGCTCGCGCTCCTGCGCGGCGAAGTCGTGGACGTGCCGGAATTCAATTTCGTGACGGGCCGTCGCGAGTACAACGGCAAGCACTTGCAGCTGACGGAAGGCAAGGTGCTACTGATCGAAGGCATCCATGCTCTCAATCCGCAGCTGATCCCGCAGGTCCCGACGGAGAGCACGTTCAAAATCTTCATCTCGACGCTGACCAGCATCGCACTCGACGACCACAACTGGGTGCCCACCAGCGACAACCGACTCCTGCGCCGCATCATCCGCGACTACAACAACGGCTCTTTCTCCGCCCGGGAGACCATCAACCAGTGGCCGAACGTACGCCGCGCCGAGGAGCAGTGGATCTATCCCTATCAGGAAAACGCCGATGTGATGTTCAACTCCGCCTACCTGGTGGAATTCGCCGTGCTGCATACCCACGCCGAACTGATCCTTCGCACCATTCCCAAGAATTGCCCCGAATACAGCGAGGCGCACCGCCTCCTGAAATTCATCCACTACTTCAACCCTGTCTCAGATAAGGAGATCCCCGCTACTTCTCTGCTCCGCGCCTTCATCGGCGGCGGCAGCAATTAAGCGTGTCAAGCTAATTCATGAGCAATCAACGGCAGGATGCCCTCGTCTGCGGGCAGCCAGTGTACACTGTGCAATTGGTCGGCACCGAGCCAGCGCGCGGCTTCATGTTCATTGAGGCTCATCGATGCCGAGACCAACGAACAGAGGAAACAATGAAGCGTCAGGTGAAATAGGGGATAGTCCCAATCTACCGTTGTCAGGTATTTGTCGATGACGATCTCCGCCGAGAGTTCCTCCCGGATTTCCCGCCGCAGCGCCGCTTCACGGGTTTCCCCCGCCTCGATTTTCCCGCCGGGAAACTCCCACCAACCCTCAAACTCGCCATAGCCCCGTTGCGTGGCGAAAATCTGGTCACCCCGCCGGATAATGGCTGCCACTACTTCGATCTGTTTCATCGATTCTCTGTTTGGAACGGCAAAGGTAACGAAAAACTGCGTCCGTTGCAGCGTAAAAAAGGGGAAGCTCAGGAAGGGCCGTCAGAATGCGCCCAGCAGGAGGTTCCAGACGAGGAAGCGAAGGGTTTTGCCGACCAGGAGAAGAAGGGCGGTAAGCCAGGGGTTGGTCTTGTAGAAACCAAGGGCGATGGCAAAGACGTCGCCGATGAAGGGAACCCAACTCAGAAGGGCCAGCCAGACGCCGTATTTGTCGATATATACCTTCTGCTTTTCCAACTTGACATGGTCAACCTTGAACCACTTTTCGATCCACTCCCAGCGGCCCAGCCACCCGATGCCGAAGGTCGTGAGCGACCCCAGCCAATTCCCCAAAGAACCCACCGCCAGACAAGCCCATGGGTTGGCCGTCATCTGCAGCACAGCGATATAGAGCACATCCGAACTGAAAGGAACGACCGTGGCCGCCAGAAAGGTTCCGATAAACAATCCCCAGAGTCCCCAGGCACCCAAATCTGGCAGAGCCAATGCTGCAAGATACCCAGTCAAGCCGGGCATGACGAAAAAGTCAAGCATTCCGATGGAAGGCTTTGGCCGCACGATGGCCGGAGAAGAAACGCGCGGGGAGCTCGCTGATCAGGATAATCCCCAAGACGATGGCGATGGTGACCTTAACTGCCATGAAGCCGCTGCTGAGCGCCAGCCGAAGCTGGTCGGAAACCACATAGTACGATGTCCAGAAGACACCGGCACCCGGCACCAGCGGGAAAATGCCGCAGAGCAAGAAGACAATAGCCGGGCAGCGATCGAGCACCGAAAAATAGCGGGCCGACAAGACGACGAGCATCGTGGCGAAAACCGTGGCGGCCGGGGGCGTAAAACCCGCATAACGCGCCAGAATCATGTAGAGAATCCAGCCCAGAACGCCGCAGACACCACATAAAACATAGTACTTGCGGGGTACGCCGAAGAGTACCGCAAAAGCAGCTGTTCCGATGAAAGAGGCGATGATCTGAATCGGCATCGCAAAAGTGACCGGATCGACTGTCATACCTTTGAGGACAATCAATTTCCCGAAAATCAATCCGTCGCAGACAAAAGCCAGCGCGACGCCCGCCGCGATGCAGAAGAAGACCAGCATCGCATCCAGCAGACGGGTCGCGCCTGCAATGTAGTCTTCGTTAGCTACATCTCGGACGCCATTGACGAACGGCACGCCCGGAATCAAGGGGATGATGGCACCGATGATCATATTGGGCAGACTGTGCCCGAACCCGATGCGATGAAAAGCGATGCACAAAGCCGTGACGAAAAACCCGCCGACAATGTTGCCCACGATCTTCGACATGTGCGGCGCCGTGACATAAAGCACGAAGAGCCAGAGCAGAATGCCACAGACGAACGAGGCCGCACAATCCAGCAGGCCGCCGCCGAAGACAATGCAGAAACCGGCACTGCCCAGCGCGGAAGCCAGAATCTGCTCCCAATAGGGGTGCGGCCGCATCATACGGATCTCTTTCAGTCGGGCACGCGCCTCAGACAGGGAATACTTCCCGGCAACGATATCGCGCGAGAGCTGGTTGACCGCCACCACCTTGTCGAGCTGCGTCCCTTTGAAAGGAATAAACTCCACGTTCGCGTACTTGTTGAAACTGCTGGTGGTAAAAATACCGTTGCTCAGCACGAAGAAACTCTTCGAATCCACGCCGTAATGCGAGGCGATGCGCTCCATCGTCTCTTCGACACGGGAAATCTCCGCACCGTTCTCAAGCAGGATATGTCCTGCCTCAGAGGCGACGGCAAGCGCCTGCGCGTGCTGTTCTTCCAAGTTTTCTTCCGGATGCTGTAGTTTTTCGGCCATGCGTGCGTCTTATGGGTAAAATCAGGCTTTGCCCTGCAAAGATAACGTTTATTTGATTACATTTGCAGGATGGATAAAGCATAGCCTGAATAATTAGTGTATATTTAATAATTCAACAATCATTCAGATGAAAAGAATCGTTACTATTATCGCAGCTCTGGCTTTCAGCCTCGGCATGATGGCATCCGCCCAGCAGATGCCCCCGATCCCTGTGGATCCCAACGTGAAGATTGGAAAACTCGACAACGGACTGACTTATTACATCCGGCACAACGAAGAGCCGAAGGGACAGGCCAATTTCTATATCGCCCAGAAAGTGGGCTCCATCCTGGAAGACGAATCACAGCGCGGACTGGCACACTTCCTCGAGCACATGTGCTTCAACGGTACCGAGCATTTCCCGGGCAACGGAGTGGTGAAATATTGCGAATCGATCGGCGTGAAGTTCGGCGCCGACCTGAACGCCTACACCAGCATCGACGAGACGGTCTATAACATCGACAACGTGCCCGTGGCCAAGGTCCCGAGCGCCGTGGACTCCTGCCTCTGGATCCTGCATGACTGGGCCGACGGCCTGCTGCTCAATCCCGAGGACATCGACGGCGAACGTGGCGTAATCCACGAAGAGTGGCGCAGCCGCCAGAACGCCCAGATGCGTATCTATGAGAAGATCCTGCCCGAGATCTATCCGAATCACAACAAATATGGCGAACGCCTGCCCATCGGCCTGATGGAGGTCGTGGACAACTTCCCGTATCAGGTGCTGCGTGACTACTATGAGAAATGGTACCGTCCGGACAACCAGGGTATCGTCGTGGTCGGTGACATCGACGTGAACGAAGTGGAAGCCAAGATCAAGGACATCTTCGGCACGATTGCCACGCCCGTCAACCCGGCCGAGCGCTACTATGTGCAGGTAGAAGACAACGACGAGACGATCGTGAGCATGGCTACCGACAAGGAGTTCCCGTATGCCCAGACCTTCCTCTTCTGGAAGCACGACGCTTATCCGAACGAAATGAAAGGCGACATGAACTACCTGGTTTACCAGTATGCCGTCGGCATGTCCACGATGATGCTCAACGAGCGCCTGAGAGAATTCACCCAGCTGCCCGAACCTCCGTTCATGATGGCGCAGTTCAGCGCCGACGAAAACTTTTTCCTGGCCAAGACCAAGAAATCCTATATGGGTGTCGTGATCAGTGGCGAGACCCAGCTGAAAGACGCCGTGGCTACGGTCTGGCGCGAGATCCTGCGTGCGAAGCGGGGCGGTTTCACCGCAAGCGAATATGAACGCGCCCGTTCCGAATACATGAGCCAGGTTGAATCGCAATACAACGCCCGCGAGAAGAAGAACAGCGCTTCCTACTGCTCGGAATATGTGCGCCACTTCATCGATGCCGAGCCCATCATGGGCATCGAGAACGAATATACGCTCTCGCAGCAGCTCTGCCCGAACATCCCGGTCGAGGTAATCAACCAGCTGTTCGGCCAACTCGTGGAAGAAGGCAAGAACATCGTGCTGGCCTGCATGCTTCCCGAAAAGGAAGGCGTGACCTATCCCACGGTAGACGAAATGAAGAAGATGCTCGCCGACGTTGCCGCAGAGAATATCGAAGCCTATCAGGAAGAAGTCTCCAACGAGCCGCTGCTCGCCCAGATTCCGGCCGGCGGCAAAATCGTCAAGAGCAAGGCCGACAAGTTTGGCTATACAATGTACAAGCTTTCCAACGGCGCCACAGTCTATGTGAAGCCCACCGACTTCAACAAGGACCAGATCATTCTTCGCGCCTACAGCCAGGGCGGTACGTCGCTCTATCCGGAAAGCGAAGCCCTCACCCTGCAGAACGTCGGCCTGTTCACCGAAGGCGGTGTGGGCAACTTCAGTTCCACAGCCCTGACCAAGGCCCTCGCTGGCAAGCAGGCGGGCGTGAATCCCTACATCAACCTTTACGAAGAAGGCATGCGCGGCAATTCGACCCCGAAGGATTTCGAGACGATGCTCCAGCTGGCCTACCTGTATTTCACGGCCCAGCGCACCGACGAGGATGCTTTCAAGTCGTGGCAGAACAAGACGCGCGCCCAGCTGCTCAACGCCGAGAAACAGCCGATGACCGCCTTGCAGGATACCCTGACCCGCGCCCTCTACAACAACAATCCGCGTGTGGCCCAGATGAAGGCTGCCGACGTGGACAAAGTGGACTATGCCCGCGTGATGCAGATTGCGAAGGAACGCTTCGCCAACGCCGCCGACTTCACCTTCATTTTCACGGGTGCCATCGACGAGCAGACGATGCTGCCGCTGATCGCCCAGTACATCGGCTCGCTGCCCGCACAGGGCAAGAAGGAGAAAGCCCGCGAAGTGGGTATGGGCTTCACCAAGGGCACGCAGGACAAGGTCTTCGCCAAGGAGATGGAAGTTCCTATGGCCGTCGTGGTCTATATGGAAACCGGCAAGGGCAAAAATGATCTGAAGAGCGACTTGACCCTCGACATCGCCCACCAGATCCTGGATATCATCTACACCGAGGAAATCCGCGAAAAAGAAGGTGGCACGTACGGCGTGAGCACGGCCGGTGGCCTGAATCAGCGTCCCAAGGAAACCGACGCCTACCTGCAGATCGTCTACCAGACCAGCCCCGATTCCTATGAGCGCCTGAACGCCCGCATCGAAGAACTGCTCGGCGAATTCGTCCAGAACGGTCCTTCGGAGGCCAACATGAAGAAAGTGAAAGATTACATGCACAAGACCTACCAGGACAATCTGCGCCAGAACAACTACTGGTCGGGTGAGATGTACTTCTGGAAGAAGTTTGGCATCGACGAGGTCACCGACTATGAGAAAGTGCTGGATTCCATCACGACCGAAGATGTACGCAAGGCCATCGACAACATCCTGAAACAGCGGAACCAGACCCGCGTGATCATGTACGGAGAAACCAAGTAACATCCAATATCATTCAATCATGAGCAGACTTCATATCATTGACCATCCGATGGTGCAGCACAAGCTGAGCATCATGCGCGACATTCGAACGGGTTCCAAGGATTTCCGTGAGTTGCTGAAGGAGATTTCCCTCCTGATGGGCTACGAGATCACCCGCGACCTTCCGCTGGAGAACGTGGAAATCGAAACCCCGATGAAAAAGATGACCGCCCGCGTCATCTCGGGCAAGAAGCTGGCCATCGTGCCGATTCTCCGTGCCGGTCTCGGCATGGTGGACGGCCTGCTGACCCTACTGCCGGTCGCCAAGGTGGGCCACATCGGCCTCTACCGCGACGAGACCACCCACGAACCCGTGTCGTACTACTGCAAGATGCCTATCGACATCGACCAGCGTCTGGTGATTGTCACCGACCCGATGTTGGCTACGGGCGGCAGTTCGTCGGACGCCATCACGATGCTCAAGAATATGGGCTGCAACAATATCCGCCTTATGTGCCTCGTCGCGGCGCCCGAAGGCGTCAAACGGGTACAGAAGGACCATCCCGACGTGGACATCTATGTGGCCGCGCTCGATGAGGAACTCAACAGCGACGCTTACATCCTGCCGGGCCTCGGCGATGCCGGCGACCGCATTTTCGGAACAAAGTAACAAACATGATTGGTTTATACATCCTGACAGCAGTCCCGCTGGCCATGTTCCTCATCCTGTTGCTGGTGATGGACTCCTTCTCCCTGACGAAGTGGTCCACCTTGTTGATGAGTATTGGCGCGGGCATCATCCTGTACCTGGTTTCCTGGCTTATCTGCCGCATTCCGGCGATCGGCGGGAACCGCCTGCTTGTCTCCATCGTGGAAGAACTGTGCAAAGGCGCCTTTCTATTCTTGCTGATTTCGCGCCACAAAGTGGGACTGCTGGGGGATGCAACCATCTATGGTTCTGCCATCGGAGCCGGTTTCGGTCTGCTGGCGAACATTTTCTGGCTGACGGCCCAGGGCGGAGCGAATCTCTGGCACACCATTTTCCTCGGCTTCGAGGCGGCCGTGATGCACATCGGTTGCACCTCGACCCTGGCAATGGCTCTGATCATGGTGCATCAGGGCAAGTTCGGCGATTCGCGTCGGGCCAAGGTGATCGGATCGGTCGTCGCTTTTCTGGCGGCCATCCTGATCCACTACATCCATGCCTTGGAGCCGATCAATCCGCTTGTCCTGACGGCTCTGCTGATTGTCTATTTCGTCTTGAGCAAACGCTCACTTTTCAAAAAGAACAGCAAGTTCGTCCACGACTGGCTCGACGAAGGCATCAACAACGAGATCAACCTGCTGGGCGCTGTCCGGCGAGGCGAGTTCTCTTCGACCAAGGCAGGGGAGTATCTGCTTACGCTCAAGGAGCGCTTCGATCCGGAAGTCTTCTTTGACATGTACTGTTACATCCAGAATTACCTGGAACTTTCCATCGCCGCCCGGAGTAACCTGATCCTCAAGGAGGCGGGTATGGATCCGGTCCACGATCCGGTCAACCGTTCGCGGATCCAGGAGATGACCGTACTCAGAAAACGGATCGGCCCGACTGCGGAACTCGCAATCAGGCCGATCGTGGACCGGAATCAGGTCAACCGCTGGGCGTTGACCAATCTGATCTAGGAATACTGGAGCGTGGCGAGCATCTTGCCGAGCTCTTTCGCAGTAAAGCAGATGCCCAGGATTTTTCCGTCAGGATCCAGCAAATACATGGTGGGAATCCAATGGAGGTCGTAGTCGGCCGAAATTGGATTCTCTTTCCATTTGATGCCGTTGCAGACCTGCATCCAGGGAATTTCGTTGGCGAAGCAATAGTCTACAAGCGTCTGCTTGTCGGTATCGAACGAAACGCCGAGGAACTGGACGCCCTTCGGGCCGTATGTGTTATAAAGGTCTTTCATGCCCGGCAGTTCGGCCCGGCAGTCCTTGCACCAGGTGGCCCAGAAATCGATCACCAGATAGTCGCCCAGAAAGTCACTCAATCCGACTGTCTCGTCAAGAATGTCGGGCGCTTCGAAGAGCGGGGCGAATTCGCCGACCTGCAGCGAGGGCATATATTGGCTCATGTCGGGCGCTTCTTCCACAGTTGCAGGATCGTTTTCGGGTGCAGGGGTCTTTTGCTTCTTGCAGCCAGCAACCACGAGCAATGCTGCCAGCAGCAGGACAGGGAGGAAAAGGATACGTGTTTTCATGATTCGATGGAATTGATGTCTATCAGGTTGTTGAGGATGGCATACGCTGTCAGTCCGGGTACGGTTTTAATACCGATCTTGCGGGTGATATTCTTCCGGTGTGTGATCACCGTATTGATGGAAATGTTGTGCCGATCCGCAATCTCTTTGTTGAGCAGTCCCTGCGCCACGCTGATCAGAATCTCTTTTTCACGGTCTGTGAGTTCTTCGCGCTGCGGATCGCCATGGGCTTCTGCGCGGGCTGTACGCCCCGGCGATTCGAGCATTCGGACCAACGGGATGAGTACGTCGTCTTCGATGCAGGTATGATGGTCCAGATCCTGCTGCAGGTTATAGATCGACAGGAGGACACTGATACGGAGCCGACTGTCGCACACGTCCGGCAGCGACTTCATGATCAGGTTCTTCAAGTCGGACAGGGTTTCGTGAATCTGGGTATGATGCTCCTCGAAGCGGTCGATGGTATAACTGGTATTGCGATTACCCACCAGCAGATTACGGACATACGGGATGACAGAACGCTCCTCCAGGTCGAAATGGCGCTGGAGTTCCGTCCGGTAGTCGGCGAAGAATCGGCGGATGACCTGCTTCTGCGTCGGAGTACAGGGCGCAATCAGCGATTCGATAGCCGCATCCAGATCGACCAGTGAACGGTTGACGTAATAATCGTGCGATTGGTTCAGGTAGTACAGGATATCTGCGATGCGGCATTCGCGAAGCTGCTCTTCCGAGGGACGGAAATCCGGAGAAGCATAGATTTCACAAAGAAGCAGGAACGTGTCCGGATCGATGTCCGATTCGACGCAGAGATCTTCGACCGTACGGTCTCCGAAACGCTGGTCAATGCCCAACCGCGACAAGAGGCCCAGCAGGTGGAAATCGCTTTCCACCAGCGCGGTCATCTTCATGGTGCGGTTGAATTTCATAGTGTTTTCACATAAGAACGGCGGCGCTGGAATTCATGGGTCTCCAGGATGCCGTCGAAGACTGACTGCACTTTATGATTGGTCTCCAACTGTGGATTGGCGTACATGCGTGTCACGCCATATTTGTGGCAGCTGTCGAGCAGATATTTGAAGATCAGCAGGCTGGCACCCTTCCCCTGGTACTGCGGCAGGACGCCGATCATCAGCGCATCAATGGCTTCCGTCTTTCGGAGCGCTTTCAGGATATGGAGGAAGCCGAACGGGAACAACCGGCCTTTGGCCTTCCGGAAAGCCTGGGAAAGAGACGGGACGCAAAACGCGAAACCGGCGACCTGGTCTTCTGCATCGACGATGACCGCCACGAAATCCTTGTTGAGGATGGGGATATACACTTTCAGATAGGCTTCGATCTGCTTGTCGGACAGCGGGGAGTATTCGTAAAGCTCCGCGAAAGAAGTATTGATCAGATGGAAGAGGTCGACACCGTACTTTTTCCCCATCTGCCTCATGGACATGTTGGTGACAGCGTGGAGCCCGAAACGCTGTTCGACCAGCGGCGCGAACTGCATCTGCGGGACTTCACCGACGGGAATATCAACGATCTTCTGGGTCCAGTCTGCATCTTTGACAAATCCGACCTGCTCCAGCAGGTCCCCGTAATAGGGATAGTTGTAAATCACCGTGAAAGGGGAGAGGTGGTCGTATCCTTCCACCAGAAGGCCCTCTTTGTCCAAATCCGAAAAGCCGAGCGGTCCTTTGATTTTCACGCAACCGCGCGCCTTTCCCCAGGCGGCCACGGCGTCGATCAGTGCGCGGACCACGTCCAGGTCGTTGATGAAATCAATCCACCCGAAACGGACTACTTCTTCTTTCCAGCGCTCGTTGGCGTTGTGGTTGATGATGGCCGCGACACGACCGACGATCTCGCCGTCTTGCAGGACCAGATAGAGCGCGCGCTCACAGAAATCCAGGGCCGGGTTCTTCGGGCCGAGCGTGTCATACTCGTCGGAATGGAGAGCCGGGACCCAATAGGGGCTGTTTCGATAAAGATTTTCAGGAAAAGAGACAAATTGCCGCAGCTCACGCCGCGTAAGTACTTCTTTTGTCAATAAGGTCATTGTATAGTTTAGGCTTTCTATCTTACAAAAATAGAAAAAAATGCTTAATTTTGGCCGTTTTTTTTACGAGACTGAAACCAAAAACCATATGGACAATTACTTCTACGATATGCTGCCAGCGGACGAACTGTCCCGGCTGCATTATTTCCCCACAGTACCTGAATTCGTCAACTGGCTGGAAGAGACTTATTCCGACATGCCGGCCGTTTGCGACCATACCCGGACTTACACGTATCGTGAACTGTGTGAACGCGTGGCGCACCGTCGCGCATTCCTCGAAGGAATCGGTCTGCCGAAAGGCGCCAACATCGGCGTTTTCGACCGCAACAGCGCGGATGCCATCGAACTGTTCCTGGCCATCACTTCGGCCGGCTATACGGCCCTGATGTTGCCCGCCGGCCTTCCCGCTCAGGCTGTCGCAGGCTGCTGCATGCGTTTCGACCTGCAGGCTCTTTTCGTACGCGACGAGTTCAAGACCCTGGCAGAGGGGGTTCCGGCCAAAGTCTTCGCATGCAGTGCGACTTCCCCTGAGACCGCGCCTGTCGCGACGGTCGACAAGGAGTCGCCGGCTGCCATTTTCTTTACTGGCGGCACCACGGGCGCGCCCAAGGGCGCAGTCCTGAGCCACCGGGCACTGATGCGCGGCTGCTACAATGCGATCTTCAAGCCGGGCAAGGTCATCGGAGTCCACCGCTACATCGCGTTACTTCCGCTGAGCCACGTGTTCGGTCTGATCGCGGGCACCATGGGCTGCTTCTATACGGGTAACCTGATCTATACCTGCGAGGATATGAAGGCTACCATCGGCAAACTGCCGTTTATCAAACCGACCCTCCTGGTCATTGTCCCGGGTATTTGCGACATCCTTGCCGGCCTGTGCAAAATGTATGGCCCGCAGTTCCTCGGCGGCGAGCTTCGCATGATCATCTCCGGTGCCGCCAACGTGCCGCCGCGGTTGGTGGACATCTTTACGAAACTGGGCGTGGAATTCTGCTTCGGCTACGGCCTGACCGAGACAGCCAACCTGACCTCCGCCAATGCCAATGCCATCGAAAAGCCCACCTCCATCGGCAAGATCTATCCCGGCCAGGAAGCCAAAGTCGTGGACGGTGAGCTCTGGCTCAAGGGGGACAACATCTTCTCCGGCTATTACAAGGATCCCGTCAAGACCGCGGAAGCCTTCTCCGAAGACGGCTGGTTCAAGACCGGCGACCTGGTGCGTTTCGATGAGGACGGGTTCCTCTACATCACGGGCCGCATCAAGAACCTGATCATCCTGGGCAACGGCGAGAACGTGAGCCCGGAAAGCCTGGAAGAGCCTTTCTACGCCGATCCTTGCGTCCGTGACGCCATGGTCAAGGAAGACGAGCTGAACGGAGACCAGGTCATCGCCGTGGAAATCCTCCCGCAGATGCCGGCTTTCGAAGGCAAATCGTGGGAAGAGGTGGAAAGCTATATGAAGCAGCTTGTCGAAAAGATCAACGCCAGTCTGCCTTCGACGCACCGGATCCTGAAAGTAACCGTCCGCAAAGAAGACTTCAAGCGCACGGGCAGTATGAAAGTCGCACGCAACCAGTAAGAGTCATGTCAAGGGAAAGTGTTTTCGAAGGACTCAAGGAGATCTTCGCCGGCGTGAAGCCGAAACTGGACCTGAGCCAGGTAACCATGGAAAGCAAACTGGTCAATGACCTGGGAATTGATTCCCTGTCGATGCTGCTGCTCTCGCTGGCAGCCGAGCACAAATTCCAAATGCAGTTTGCCAGCGACACCGCCCCGTTCGAGACGGTCGGCGAGGTCTGCGACTACATCGTCGCTGCCGTGCAAGCCTAAGCTATTGCAACAGCCATCCTGCCGCCTGCAGGATCTTGGTCTTGAGAAGTGGATGCATGTCTTCGTGAGAAGCGAGGAATGCTTCCACTTCTTCTTTTGCCGCAACGGACGTCTGCGGACCGAGAATCCGTTTGCACCAGGAAGCAGGGAAGAAGATATCGCCGGTCCGTTGGATCTCCGGCAAGATATCCAAGGCCGGACGGATATAGGCGACCGACTCGGCGCCCCGTAGCGGATGACAAAACAGATCGAGAGCGCTCAGGACCCGGGATTCTGGACGGCGATTCTCAGCCTGCAGCAGCGACTGGAAGAATGTCACGCGCGCAGCACTGTCCGGTGTGGCGGCCTGTACCACGAAATCGAAGGTCGCAAGCCGGTCCGGATGAGAGATACGGCCACGCTGCACGGTCCTGATCTGTGTTGCACGTTCCGGGAAACGGAGCATAAGCTGATACGCCAGGCTCGTATAGTCGGATTCTCCCAACGTCAGGCCCTTCGGAGGAAGCTGGGACTCCCAGATGGCATAGAGCCAGTCGCAGGTACCTGGATCTTCCGCCAGGCGGAACAGGGCGCGCAGGGCCTGCAGACGCATCTCATGAGACCGCGTCTCATCGGCAGCCAGGAGACGGAGCGTCTGCTCCAGAACGGGGAGCTTTGTGCCGGAGAAGCGGAGGGCATCCCCTGCATAACCTAGCAGAGATCCGAAAATCAAAGGATTGGTCTCCCCTCGGAGCGCATCGGAAGCCCAAGTGACAAAACGCGCAGCATCAATCCGTTTCCGCCACACGTTTTCATAGAGATTCATCAGGGTGCGCATGCGTGCGGTTTCCCTGAGTCCGGCATACTGGGCATAATCCTGTCCGGCCTGCGCCTCATCGAGCGGGAGCCAACCATAAGCCATTTCGTCCGCCTGATACTCTTCTGCAGTCAGACTGGGCATTCCCGCTTCCTTGACCCAGGTCCGGCTCCAGGCGTCGATGTCGAAGTCTGCCTCCGGGCTGAGCGCTTCGATCAGGTCGTCCCAAGTGGCATTGCCGTAAGCGAATCGCGCCAGATAGGTCTGCAAACCACGGCGGAATGCCTCAGGACCCATCTTTCGGGCCAACATGTCCATGACCACCGGGGCTTTGTCGTAAATGATATTGCAGTAAATAAGCCCGGCGTTCGACAGGTTGTCAAGGGGCCGCTGAATGGCATTGGACCCCACGGTGCGGTCTTCCGCATAAGCGGGCGCGTAGTACGATTTCAAGTCACCCAGCTGGTGGTTCACGTCCGGATAAGCCGGGCGGACAATTTGGGCCGCGAACCAGTTGGCAAAGACCTCCTTGGTCCAGACATCGTTGAACCATTTCATCGTTACATAGTCGCCAAACCACATGTGGGCGGTTTCGTGGGCGATCAGCTGCGCCCGGTCGAGCAGTTCGTCGGTGGTCGGCTGCGGGCCGAGAAAGATGCGCCGATCATTATAGAGCGTGGCACCTGTATGCTCCATGCCACCGTACTGGAAGTCGGGAAGCACCACAAAATCGTATTTGGCAAAAGAATAGGGGACTCCCGTGTACTTCTCCATATAATCCAGCGCGTCAAACACCAGCGAGAAGATTTCGGGCTGCTGAGCCAGCTTGGCCGGATCGGTTTCCCGGTAATACATCGAGATGGTCCGCCCATCCCGTTGGGAGAACGTGCGCTCGAAGCGGCCAGCCACAAACGAAAAGAGATACGTGCTGAGCGGCTCTGTCTCTGCGAAACGAATGGTCTTGCGTCCAGCCTCGTCCAGGGATTCTCCGTCAATTCCCGTATTCGACACGGCTGTCCATTCGGCCGGAACGGTAAGTGAAAGCGTATAACGCCCCTTGAGGTCGGGCTGGTCAAAGCAGGGGAAGAGGGTTCGCGCCCGGTCGGGCACGAGCAGTGTATATAGGAACTCCTCCCGCCGATTCAGCGACTGATTGCCGGCCGTGAAATCGACCACAACCGTGTTTTCGCCGGATTTCGTAAACTTTTTTGGAATCACAATGTGCTCGTTATCAATAGAAACACGCAGTGTATCTCCATTGATACTTAAAGTATTGAGATGGTCATTCCCTTCACGGAAATCTAGGATAATATCCGCTTTTTTCGGAAGAAAAACCTGAAGCGTCTCCGAAGCGTTGACAGGTGCTTCTCTTTCTGCAGGCAGGTCAAAATGCAGGCGGTAACGCGGATTCTGAATTTGCGCAAAGCGTGCACTGGCCAGTTCCCGGGAAACGCCCGGCACAGGCCTGTCACCTGCAGGATTGCACCCTGTCAGGGAAAGCAGGGCCAGGATCAGGCCCAGACAAGCAATCCTGTGCATATGATGGCTCCGGAAACAAACAGGTCGATGAGGCAGAAGCCCATGATATCCTTGGCGTTGAGCTTGGCGATGGCCAGCGCGGGAATGGCCCAGAAAGGCTGGATAAGATTGGTCCATGCATCGCCCCAGGCAATCGCCATGCCGGTCAGGCCAGGATCGACCCCCAGATCGGCACCCGCCGTGAACATGATGGGCGCCTGAATGGCCCAGTGTCCGCCACCGGAAGGGACAAACATGTTCAAGACAGCGGCACACAGGAACGTAAACAACGGATAGGAGACGGGCGTGGATATATTGATGAAAGCGTCGCTGATAACCGTGCCGAGGCAGATGCCCGATTTTCCCACTCCCATGAGGATGCCCATGATTCCGGCATAGAAGGGGAACTGAAGCAGGATGCCCGCTGCACCGGAAGCGGATTTGGTAAAAGCGTTCACGTAGGCGAGCGGGGTCTTGTGCAGAATCACACCCAGGAACAGGAAAATCAGAATGACGGTGTTCAGGTCGAGCGAACCGCCCCGGAAAAAGAGCTTGATCACGACGAAAGAGAGTCCGAGCAATGCGATGACCCAACTCAGGAGACGGCTGTTTTCCATTTTTTCTGCGGGGGTATCGGGTTTCTCAACCGGTTTGGGATCATCCTCCACCAGCAGGGCCGGATCCACGGTAATTACCTGCGGGCCTTTGGGATGCATCAGCGAATTCACCAGTACCAGTGCGGTAATGACCAACGCCACCATAACCAGGTTATGCGGGTCCAGCACCGTAGCGGAGATGGGCACCGGATTCGACAAAGCGCCACGGGTGATTTCTTTCAGGCCGGCGCCCGGCGTGGCCATCGTCAACGGAATAGAGCCCGAGATGCCGGCATGCCAGACCACGAAGCCGCTGTAGGCTGAGGCAATCAAGAGCCGGTAGTCCACGCCGCGGAGCTTGCGGGCAATCTCCTTGGCGAAGATCACGCCGACAATCAGGCCGAAACCCCAATTGAGCCAGCAGGCCACGGCGGAAATGCCCGTGACGAGGGCGATGGCGCCAGCCGGTGTCTTGGGCAGTGAGGCCAGCGCACTGATCCCTTTCTTGACGACGGGAGCGGCAGCCAGCGCAGAACCGCACACCAGGACAAGAGCCATCTGCATGGCGAAGGCCAGGAGGGACCATACACCGTTGCCCCAGTGTTCCACCACTTCGAGCGGAGTCTGGCGACAGACCGGCATGGCGACCACGAAAGCGACGACAGTCAGGATGATGGCGAAGATAAAAGGTTCGGGAAGATAGCGTTGGACGAGCTTGACACAACCCCGGATGATTTTTTGAAACATTGCCTCGGTTTTTGGTGTACAAAGTTACATTAATTTTCTATCTTTGCGCCATTAATCCGGCCATGAAGAACTTTCTTTATTCCAACGGCTATTCCAGCTCTTTCGACCCGCTCTACTGCGTGACGGGGCGCGGCCTGGTGCCGTTGGGAACCGGTTTCGTCCAATCCAAATAATTCAAATTTTCGATGAAAAGATTGTTTGTTTTGTTTGCCTTCCTTCTGGTTTCGTGCGCAGTGTTTGCGCAAGATGATGAACCACAGTCGGAGGGCACGTTGCTTATTGTACCCCGCCTTGACCTGGATCCTGCCTACAATGCCGGCGGCGAATGGAGTTTCGACCTGGGAACGACTTCCCTCTATACCTTGTTCGAGGGAAATATCACGCGGAACCTGTCGTTCTCCGTCTGCAACCACTGGTTCTCCTTCTGCACGGATTTTGACGATACGGCCGACTTGTATCGCAATACCTGGCGGGCCGGCAGTGCCAACTGGGTGGACTGGGCCAATCTGACACTCAAGATGGGCAATTTCTTCATCTCGGCCGGAAAAGACTACATGCGGATCGCCAATTTCGAAATCGAAGAATATGATTATGATTCCCATTGGCAGCTGAATTCCATGCTCTGGAACACCCTGCAGGTCTATCAGTGGAGCGGACGATTCGGATGGCAGAACGAAGACGAGACCCTCACGGTGTCGCTGCAGATGACCACCGACCCGCTTATGTACCGTTTCTTCGAGACGACGGACCTGGGTAATTACGCATATACCTTCAATACATTCTGGGAAGGAGAAACCGTCTCCCTGATGGGTTCGGTCACCCATTCCGGTTCATGGGGCTGGATCGGCGCCCTGGGCGCCAAGCTCGCCGTGTCTGATGCACTTTCGCTCAAGACGGACATCAATCTGACCAGTTTCCTCCGCTCGGGTTCGCTGCAGCTGGACGCTGCCGTATCGGACAAAGTGGAACTGTCGGCCAAACTGGGTTATGAATGGCTCGGTACCGACTGGGAAGAGGTGTCGGCCGGCGGTCATTTCTATGGCGGCCTCCTCTGCAACTGGTACCCGCTTCGTGACAGCCACGACCTGCGCATCCACGCGATGGCCGCGCCCTCCGTCTCCAGCGACCTGACAGGCGACATCGTCCGCCGCTGGATCGATGGCTACTTCTCGCTGGGCGCTACCTATTTCTTCGAATTCAACCTGTTCTAAGCCCCGCTCCCTGACATGGCAGAAGAAAAAGACATCATCATCCGGCTGGACCATATCTCCAAGTCGTTCGGTGACAAGAAGGTGCTCGATGACATCTCTTTCTATGTGAAACGCGGCGAATTCATGACTTTCCTCGGCCCTTCGGGCTGCGGCAAAACCACCATGCTGCGCCTGATTGCCGGCTTCGGCAAGCCCGACGAGGGTACTGTCACCATGGAAGGCAAGGTCATCAATGACGTACCGCCGTACCAGCGCAAACTCAACACGGTTTTCCAGCGCTATGCACTCTTCCCGCACCTCGACGTGTATGACAACGTCGCCTTCGGTCTCAAGCTCCAGAAAGTGCCGGAAGACGAGATCGAGAAACGCGTGAAGAAAGTGCTTAAGCTTGTGAGCATGTCGGACTATGAAGACCGCGACGTGGAAAGTCTCTCCGGGGGTCAGCAGCAGCGCGTGGCTATCGCCCGGGCGTTGATCAACCAGCCGCGCGTGCTGCTCCTCGACGAGCCGCTCGCCGCACTTGACTTGAAAATGCGCAAGGACATGCAGATCGAGTTGAAAGAGATGCACAAGAAATTGGGCATTACCTTCATCTACGTGACGCACGACCAGGAAGAGGCCCTGACGCTCTCCGACACCATTGTCGTGATGAATGAGGGCAAGATCCAGCAGATCGGCACGCCCATCGACATCTACAACGAACCCGTCAACGCTTTTGTGGCTGATTTCATCGGGGAAAGCAACATCCTCAAAGGCCGCATGATCCGCGACCGGCGCGTGGCGTTCATCAAACACGAGTTCGACTGCGTGGACGAAGGTTTCGGCGAAGACGTAAAAGTCGATGTGGTCGTTCGTCCCGAAGACATTTATTTTACCACCGATCCGGCCAAATGCCAGTTCAAAGCGAAAGTCAATTCCTGCATCTTCAAGGGTGTACACTACGAGATGTGGGTTGACACCGATACCGGTTATGAACTCATGATCCAGGACTACGATCCTTATCCGGTAGGCAGCGAGGTGATGCTCTATATCGATCCCGACGACATCCAGGTGATGAAGAAAGAACGAGAGGCCAATACCTACGCCGGCAAGGTGACCGGGGAAGGGAAGGTCGAGTTCCTCGATACGGAATTCAACTGCGACACCACCGGTTTCCAGACCGGCGACGAGGTCGTAGCGACCATCCGTTTCGAGAAAGTGGACCTGCTCGACCATGAGGAAGAAGCCGACCTGACCGGCAACGTGGTCTTCATTCTCTACATGGGCGACCACTACCACCTGACTGTGAAGACCGAAGCAGGCGAGAACATCTGGGTCGATACCAACGACATCTGGGACAAGGGCGACTTTGTCGGCATCAAGATCCTTCCCGAAGATATCCAACTCTCCAAACCCGTGACGGTCCATGAATAAGCGCTCGAGCTGGGCGTTGCCCTATTTCATCTTCATGGTGCTCTTCGTGGTGCTGCCGCTGGTGATGATCCTGCTCTATGCGCTGCAGGACGGATCCGGCCACTTCACGTTTGCCAACATCACGAAGTTCTTCACCGACAAGGATGCGCTGAGCACCTTCGCGCTCTCCATCGAGGTGGCCATCGAAAACACCCTGCTCTGCATCCTGATCGGCTATCCTACGGCATACATCCTGGCGGACAACAAGCTCAACCGGAGTGCCGTGACCGTCGTGCTGTTCATCCTGCCCATGTGGGTCAACGCGCTCATGCGTACGCTGGCCACGGCGGAGCTCTTCAGCATGGCGGGCGTACCACTGGGGAAGGGGACGCTGCTTTTCGGTATGTGCTACGACTACCTGCCGTTCATGATCTACCCGATTTACAACCAGCTCAAGAAGATGGACAAGTCGTACGCCGAGGCGGCGCAGGACCTGGGCGCTACACCGGGCCAGGTGTTCCGCAAGGTGACACTGCCCCTGTCGATGCCGGGCGTATGGAGCGGCGTGATGATGGTCTTCATGCCCACCGTCTCCACCTTTGCCATCTCGGAGTTCCTGACCAACAACAAGATCAAGCTCTTCGGTACGATCATCCAGGAAAACATCAACAACTCGATGTGGAACTACGGTGCGGCCCTTTCGCTCATCATGCTCCTCATCATTTTGATCACTACACTCTTGCAAGGCGATGACAAGCAGGAGGAAACCAGTGGGGCCCTCATCTGATGAACACGAAGAAGTTTTTTGCCAAAGCCTATCTGTGGCTTGTGCTGGTGATCCTCTATGCCCCGATCGCCTTCATCGTGATTTTCTCATTTACAGAGGCCAAGTCGCTGGGCAACTGGACAGGCTTCTCGACGCAACTCTATGAGAATCTGTTCAACGGCAGCATGCAGAACTCCTCGGGGCTGCTGGCCGCCGTCAAGAATACGTTGCTGATCGCCCTCGCCGCGTCCATTGTAGCCACGATCCTGGGCACGATTGCGGCCATCGGCATCTACAACCTGCGCGGCCGCAAGCGGCAGACCATGACGTTCCTGAACAACATTCCCATGATCAACCCGGATGTCATCACGGGTGTGTCGCTCTTCCTGCTGTTCGTATTTCTGGGCATATCCCAGGGCTATCTGACCGTCATCCTGGCGCATATCACCTTCTGCACACCCTACGTCGTGCTCAACGTAATGCCCAAGCTGCGCCAGATGAACCCCAATATTTACGAAGCGGCCCTCGACCTGGGCGCCACGCCCGCGCAGGCTCTGCGCAAGGTGATGGTGCCGGCCCTGCGGCCCGGCATGGTCTCCGGATTCATCCTGTCGTTTACCATGAGTCTCGATGACTTTGCGGTCACTTTCTTCACCCGCGGGACCATCGGGCTCGACACGCTCTCGACCTACATCTATGCCGACGCACGCAAAGGAGGCTTGACGCCTGAACTCAAACCTTTGATGAGCATCATTTTCGTCATCATCCTGATCGTACTGCTGGTGATCAACGTCCGTCAATCCAAACAAGAAGCCAATAATCTCAAGAAATGAAGAAATTCCTGATCCTGGCGGCACTCTCCGCCGTCCTGCTTTCGTGCAGCTCCAATCGCGACCAGATCCTGAAGGTGTACAACTGGTCCGATTACATCGATGAATCTGTCCTGTCCGATTTTGAATCCTGGTACCAGGAACAGACCGGCGAAACGGTCAAGATCGTGTATCAGACCTTCGACATCAACGAGACGATGCTCTCGAAGATCGAGAAAGGCCGCGAGGATTATGACGTGGTCTGCCCGTCCGACTACATCATCGAACGGATGCTCAATGAGGGGTTGCTCCTTCCGCTGGACTTCGCCTCGATTCCGGAGGAGATCAACTATATCGACAAGAACACCTCACCGTACATCCGCCAGGTCTTTCGTGACATCAACCCGAAAATCGACGCCAACCAATATTCCGTGGCCTATATGTGGGGCACCACAGGCATCATCTACAACACGGAAAAAGTGACCGTCGAGGAAGCCGGAACTTGGGACATCATACGCAACCCGAAATTTGCCGGCCAAGTGCTGATCAAAGACGCACCGCGTGACGTGTACGGTCCGGTGCTGATCTACCTCAAGCAGAAAGAGCTGAAGGAAGGCAGCGTAACGTTGCAGGAACTGATGCAGGATTCATCCGACGAATCCATCGCTGCCGTAGAGAATTATCTCAAGCAGGTGAAAGACGGCGTGCTGGGCTGGGAGGCCGATTTCGGCAAGGACCAGATGACCAAGGGCCGCGGCGTCGTATCGCTCAACTGGAGCGGCGATGCAGTCTGGGCCATTGAGGAAGCCGCCGAAGTGGGCGTCTCACTCGACTATATTGTACCGGAAGAGGGAAGTACGGTCTGGTTCGACGGCTGGGTGATTCCCAAGTACGCGAAGAACATCAAGGCTGCCACCTACTTCATCGATTACATGTGCCGTCCGGACATCGCCATCCGCAACATGGATGGAACAGGCTATGTATCGGCGAACGGCGCTTTCGAAGTGCTCGAATCCCAGATCGACGAAGAGTGGGATCCTATCGACCTGAGTTATTTCTTCGGTCCGGAAGCCGCCGCCGTGCGTGTCAATCCGGTACTGTATCCGGACAAGTCGGTCATCGACCGCTGCGCGCTGGAGCATGACTGGGGCAAGGATACCGACAAACTGCTGGCCATGTGGTCGCGCATCAAGGGTGACAATGCCAGCAGCCTGACCTATGTCATCATCGCGCTGGCCGTCCTGGCTATCATCGCTGCCATCCTCTTCAGCAACAAAAGCAAAAAGCGCCGCCGCAAAAAGACGCGCAGATAGTTCTCTTTTGTCACCTGAAAAGAAGATATTCAATTCGTTGAATATCTTTTTTTTGTAACTTTGAGAAACTATACCCTCGATCAATAGCCATGAAACGACTCCTGCCCGTATTGTCCGTGCTGCTGGCGCTTCTCGCGATTCCCGTGATACCGGCCCTGGCACAAAACAAGAAGAAACTCAACCTGAAACTGCCGACGTCCAATGTCGCCAAAGTCAAGTTCAATCCCGACGACCCGTACGCCAAGGAAAACCAGAAGACCGACGGCACGCCGTGGGAAAAGGTTTCCGCTGAACCGGTCAAGTTGCCGGACGGCGTCAAGGCCGTCATTCCGGCTCCGCTGCCTGACGTGAATAAGATCGCGATGATCGACTACAACATGGCCGTTTCCGTGGCTTTCGAAAGCCTGCGTATCATTTACGGCGAGATGAGCGAGAAGGATGCGGAGCAGTTCATGAAGATGTGGGCGCCACTCTTCAACAATCCGAGCCAGGAAATCATCGACTATATGAACAAACTCACGCCGCTCCTGAGCCAGTTCATCGTGGCGCGGGAAAGCTATCTCAACAGCCTCTCCAACGTCGAGTTGCTTATGTTCGACGCTTCCGAAGCGGTCGGCTGGGATGACAAGGAGGCCTTCAGTTCCGCCATGTTCCAGGCGAAACTCTACACGGGCACGCTCAAGCAGTTGGAAGCGGCGATGGACGAACTGGCCAACCGTATCCAGGCTCTGGGCAATCCGCCGAATCCCTTCGAAGCCCGACAGGCAGCCCGCGACCGCTACCGCCGGGCTTTCAAGCCGAAGGAGATCTATTTGGGGGAGACCTGGATGGGCACGCGCATTGACAAGGAGCATGCGGTGGAAGGGCTGGATCCGCTCACCGAACCGATGATGCGTTACCTGATGAAGGTGAAGGTGAAAGGGGAGGACCGCTATTTCGTACTGGAACTGAAGGAAGACGGGATCCCGGTCGAGGACAAGGAAAACGACCCGCAAGGCGTGGGCAATGTCAAGATCGAGCAGATGTATTTCAGCGACAAGGGCAATCTGATGCCGGATTTCAAGTCGGACGGCACTTTCCAGACCTATTATCCGAGACCGCCGGCCATGGCCCTCACGATGATGACGATGAACCTGATGCGGCAGTACGAGACCTCGTATGTCTCGGACGAGGAACGGAAAGAGAATCCAAATTATGCGGCGCGCAAAGAGAAATACCATGAGATGGCTGCGCATTACGGCAATCGTGTCCTGCGTGCCGGTGTCTTTTTCAAGACCGCGCTCCTTTGGGCTATGGAGGACAAGTTCAACAGCTATGAGTGGAAAGACGACGGTGTCGTCCCGCACAAGCTGATCGACGATCTGGAGGAAGCCTTCAAGAAACAGGCAGTCATTGAAGCTGCCAATGCCAAGAATCTGCCGAAACTCCGGTTGGGTGGCAACCGGAAGAAGAAAAACGATGAAGCAGATGATTCCGGCGCCGATACCCAGGCCGCGCAGGCAGCTTTCGACCAGGCGTCAGCCCGCAAGCAGCAGGTGCAGGACTCGCTGGCTTTCGAAGAGAGATCCAAACAGGAATCCATTGCCTGGCGCGAAGAGAACATCAAGCTCATCGAGAACAATATCCGGCGCGATGAAGAGGGAAGGAGCAACGCGATGCGGCGCTTGTCATCCGCCAAGACTGCACAGGAGCGCCAATGGATCCAGCAGGAGATCGACGACTACAACCGGCGCATCATGTATCAGCGTTCCGATATTCAGAGTGAACGCGACAACATCCGTCAGCTGCAGACAGGGCAGTTCGTCCACACGCGTACGGAATTCGAACAGTATGCCAACGCCAAAATGATCCACGATTCGAAAGTGGAAGCTG
>JAEEGJ010006583.1_pt1 | contig 34596 bp, 35 predicted proteins | sample 8958761 | NCBI WGS metagenome assembly JAEEGJ01 (sample SAMN16246546, study PRJNA631951) | gut metagenome | biome: gut microbiome; feature: rumen; material: RS-attached | host: Bos | place: Iran: Karaj | collected 2018-10
AGTCGTTTTCCGATGCGGATCAGATCCCGGACTGGGCGCTGAAAAGCATCAATGCGGTATCCAATCTCGGCCTGATTCAAGGTGAACAGGCAGGGGATAACCTGTTGTTTAAACCGATGGAACCTCTGACACGAGCCCAAGCGGCCACGATACTGGGCCGAACGCTGGAGGGCGGCAGATTATACGCCGATCTGGTCTTCAAAGATGCAAATGCCATTCCGGACTGGGCTGCTCCATACGTTTCTCTCATGTGCTATATGGGGTGATTGAACGGATTCGAAGACGGCACTTTCCGTCCGGACGACATATTGACCAGAGCACAGGCGGCGAAGCTGCTGACGACCATGAGCTGATCCAAGACGCTATTGTTCCGATTGAAAGAACCGTACAACTGTGATAGACTGATTCTGAGGTGGATAAGTTGGTTATCCTTGGCTTGGACCCAGGTATTGCAACCGTAGGCTTTGGTATAATTCAAGGGAATCAGGGGAGCTTTGCTTCCCTGGCTTATGGTGCAATCCGCACGGAAGCCGGCCTGCCTCTGTCAGAACGTTTGGAAACGATCTATTCCGATGTCAATGTAATGCTCGAGCAATTCCGTCCTGATGCTGTCGCCATTGAAGAGCTGTTCTTCAACACGAATATTACCACGGGAATCGCTGTTGCTCACGGACGCGGCATCCTGCTACTGGCCTGCAGGCAAAAAGGCGTTCCCATCTATGAGTATACGCCGCTGCAGGTGAAACAAAGCGTGGTCGGATATGGGCGGGCAGAGAAGATGCAGGTCATGGAAATGGTCAAACGGCTTCTGCATCTGGAAAAGATCCCGAGGCCGGATGACGCTGCAGATGCTTTGGCAATTGCCTTATGCCATGGCCGGGCTGCCACTTCTTTGCTCTTTAAAACCTGGGGGGATACGACATGTTCTACTACCTGAAAGGAAAAATCACAGCTTTGGAGCCTTACCTGGCTGTCGTCGACTGTGCAGGGATCGGGTTTGCCTGCAATACCTCCATGCGCACCTTATCTGCACTGAAACAGGGACAGGAAGCCACATTATATACCTACTGCAACATTCGGGAAGACGCTTTTGATATCTATGGATTTGTATCTCCATCTGAGATCCGGTGTTTCCGACTGCTCGTCGGCGTTTCCGGTGTCGGTCCAAAAGCTGCCTTATCCATCCTTTCGGCAAATACTCCGGAGGATCTGGCTATGGCCATTGCGTCCAGCAATGAAAAGGCTCTCACTCTTGCTCCCGGTGTTGGAAAGAAACTGGCACAGCGGATCATCCTTGAACTGAAGGATAAGATCGGCAAAGAACTGAACAGCCCTGAACTCGGGCTGGATATCCCTGCCGTGCCTGTCGGACAGGATACCGGAAAATCCAATGACGTCGCCGCTGCACTCGCTGTTCTTGGATACAGTCCGGCCGAAATCGCCTCCGCGCTTCGAAAGGTGGATATTTCGTCCCTTTCCGTGGAAGAGGCGATTCGTGAAGTCTTAAAAACCTCTCTGAAATAAATGAGGAAAAAAGGCAATGAGTATTGAATTCTCCGGAGATACCTTTTCTGCCGCATTAACGGACTCGACCTTTCAGCCTGAGGATGAAGGCGAATTCTCCCTTCGGCCCCAGTCGCTGCGGGAGTATATCGGTCAGGACAAAGCAAAGAATAATCTTCGCGTATTCATTGAAGCGGCCAAACGCAGAGGCGAACCCTTGGATCACGTTCTGCTTCATGGGCCACCGGGCCTAGGAAAAACCACCCTTGCCCAGATCATTGCCAATGAGATGGGCGTGAATATCCGCAAGACCTCAGGCCCTGCTATAGAAAAACCGCGGGATCTTGCCGCTATTCTGACTAACCTGAACGATCATGATATTCTATTTGTCGATGAGATCCATCGTATGAACCGTTCGGTTGAGGAGATCCTGTACCCTGCGATGGAAGACGGGGAAATCGATATCATCATAGGTCAGGGACCATCCGCCAATTCCATTCGGTTAGAACTCAAAAAGTTTACGCTGATCGGTGCTACCACCCGATCCGGACAGTTATCCGCGCCTCTCCGGGATCGTTTCGGTGTGATCCTTAAGTTGGAATTGTACACACCCAAGGATCTGTGTGAGATCGTCGAACGAAGTGCTCAACTGTTGGGCATCGGGATCGAAAAGGGCGGGGCAGAGGAGATTGCAAAACGTTCACGCGGCACTCCAAGAATCGCAAACCGGTTATTAAAACGGGTACGGGACTTTGCAGAGATCTGCGCTGACGGAACGATCACCAAAGAGGTTGCCGACCACGCTCTCACCCAGCTGGATATTGATCATTTGGGACTGGATAATATCGACCGAAGATTGCTCCGGGGGATCATTGAGTATTACGGCGGAGGTCCGGTAGGACTTGACACCTTGGCAGCAACGATCAACGAGGAAACGGTGACCATAGAAGATGTCTATGAGCCATATCTGCTGCAGCAGGGATTCCTGACCCGCACACCGCGGGGGCGCTGTGCTACGAGACTGGCATATGCGCATCTGGGACTCCCTTATCCCGGTTCAAACGGCGATGAGGAACAACTCAGGTTCGCTGATTAGGTCAGGATTCGCAGAAATTGTTGATTTTTCCAATATACAGGATTTTTTTCTTTCACATCCGGAAAAATCAAAACCTATGCTTGACTTCTTTAGCGAATGAAGATATAATACGCTAACAAAAGTAGGGAATCGTGTGTTATGTCCATATCCCAAGATCTGAGCGATGAGAAACTGCAAAAACTTGCTGCGTCCGGCAATTCGGAAGCGGAGGATCTCCTGATCCGCAGATATACCCGAGTGGTCAAGGCTTTGGCCAGGCCTTTTTTCCTCGCCGGTGCGGACAGCGAAGACTTGATGCAGGAAGGTATGCTCGGTCTGCTTTCTGCGCTTCGCAGTTATAATTCTGACGGCGAAGCTTCGTTTAAAACATATTCCCAGCTTTGTATCCGGCGTAAATTGATTTCTGCCGTTCGGAACGCCTCCTGCAAAAACACAGTATCCCTGGACGACTGTCTGTCTCTGGAATCCCCACTCTTTGACGAAACTCAGCCCGAAATGGCCTATGGTTTGCGTATTGACAGTCCGCGACGTCCCGAGGAATTGGTGATTGATAAAGAGAATACGCAGAAGCTGTTTCAACGCGTCTTTCAAGTTCTGTCTCCCTTGGAACAGCAAATCCTGCGTTTTTATCTCAGCGGAATGTCATACCGTGAAATTGCGGAGATGACGAATAAAACGGAAAAAGCCGTGGATAACGCCGTACAACGAATCCGGCGAAAAGTATCGCGGCTCATTGATTCGAAGGCGACTACAGCATTAGCTGACGCAAATACACGGCCGAGAGGCTAAAAAAGGCAAAAAGTGAGGACTAGCAATGTATCAGGACAAGACGTTGGTTTGCAAAGAGTGTGGTAACGAGTTCGTGTTCACCGCTGGCGAGCAGGAGTTCTACGCAGAGAGAGGCTTCCAGAATGAGCCTCAGCGCTGCAAGGCCTGCCGTGACGCCCGCAAGAACGCTGCCAGAGGTCCCCGCGAGTACTTCACCGCCGTATGCGCTCGCTGCGGCAAGGAAGCCCGCGTACCCTTCGAGCCCAAGTCCGATCGCCCCGTTTACTGCAGCGATTGCTTCGCGATCATGCGGAACCAGGGCTAATTAGACAAGATCGCTCTCTTTCCGGCACAGTTCGTCTGTGCCGGAATTCTTTTTCAAATTACGGACTTTCCAGATTACAGCACTTGCATTTCAATGTACTGATGCGTATAATATTATCAGTATATTATACGCCGAACGATAGGAGGAAACATAAACATGGAGAACACGATCAAACTCAGCAAAGAAACCTTGATAGCAGATATTCTTGAAATGGACAATGCGGAAGACATTATTCCGATTTTTACTGCAATCGGTATGCATTGCCTCGGATGCGCAGCAGCTTCCAATGAAACCGTTGAGGAAGCCTGCCTGGTACACGATATTGATCCGGATGCTTTTGTCGATGCCGTAAATGGTTTTCTCGCCGGTCTTCCTGCTTGACAAACCGGCAGCTTACGGACCGTCATAAATCGATCGAAATCCACAGATCATTGTTACTGATGAATAAACAAATCATTGGGCCGCGGCTGGAAGCCGTGGCCTCCTTTATCCCTACCGGAGCCAAAGTCGCAGATGTGGGAACGGATCACGGCCTGCTGGCCGTCTGGCTTCGTCTGCATGGAATCTCCGCCGCCGTCATCGCATCTGATATCCGACCGGGACCTTTGGACGCAGCGAGGCGCAATGCGGCGAAATACGGAGTTGACGGCATCAGCTTTCGTCTATGTCCCGGTTTACAAGATGTTCGACAGGACGAAGCGGATATCGTCGTTATTGCCGGTATGAGCGGTGAGACGATCCGATCGATCCTGGATGAGGCCGGTTGGGATTGGACAACGAAACAGCTTATCCTTGAAGCGAACACGAAGCATCCGGAACTCATAACCTGGCTGTATCAACACAAGCTGCATATTGAAGAAGAAAAGATGCCATTGGAAAACGGGCGGTACTATCGCGTATTCCGCGTGGTCTTCGGTGAAGCTGAAATGCCCCGGCTGGCTTTCCGGTGGGGGGGATTCGCTCCAGGTCCTTTCGCGATCAGGCAGGCAAATTTGCTGAACCGTGCGATGAAAGGTCTTCGTTCTTCCTCTGATCCTGACGATCTCCTGCGGTTTCAAGAATACCAAAGAGTCCTGGAGGATATGAAAGATGCCTACGATTGGAACAATCTTGAATTCTCTTTCGAATCTCGCTCCGATTGAACGCAAAATGGATTTTGACAATGTCGGCTTATTGGCAGGCGACCCGGCATGGAATACCTCCTGTGTCATGCTTTCTCTGGACATCACTTCATCCACGATCCTTGAAGCGGAGAAATGCGGCGCAGGGCTGATCGTCAGTCACCATCCGCTCTTTTTTGACTTGAAGTCAGCCACGCCAGATAATGAAGGCGGAAAACATCTCCTGGAACTGCTGACCCGAAGGATCGGGGCAATATGTATGCATACCAATCTGGATGCAGCGGACGGCGGTGTAAACGACGCTCTTGCCGCTGCACTGAATATTCGTGATGCATGCCCCTTCGAACCTGAGCACATACTTCGTATCGGCCATCTGGATACGGAAATGCCTTTATCCGCCTTCTTGTCAGAAGTCAAAAGCGCCCTTCACTGCGAAGGCCTGCGGTATACGGGCAGCAAGCCGGTAAACCGGGTGGCAGTGGGAGGCGGCAGCTGCGGCAGCATGTTGGCCGAGGCAGTCAAAGTCGGCTGCGACACCTTTGTAACTGCGGATGTCAAATATGATGTTTTCCTGCGGGCTTCAGAGCTGGGGATCAACCTGATCGACGCAGGGCATTATCATACGGAAAATGTAGTGATTCCTGTTCTGAAGTCATGGCTCTCCCGGGAGTTTCCCTGGCTTGAAATCCGTTTGTCTTCCCATCATGCCCCGGAGCATTACTGCTGATGGTCATGTCGTTTCTGCCGTTGCAATCTGCGCATAGGAGAGCAGGTCCACGTTTTTCCGATATATCTCCGGCAGTTGTTTCAAAGGCAGGGGATTGCTCCCTTGGCCGGCCTCGATCGTATAGCCCGGCCGGTTGAAATCCTGGATGAACCAGTCTTTGTATCCGGCGTATCCGGACTCATAGGGAGTCAATTCCAGCGCATACCCGCTGAGTCGGCTGAACTCCTTGCCGATTCTTTCCGAACCGTCCGGTTCATAGCCCTGGTATTTCCAGTATATGACCTCTCCCTGGGTATGATAGGAAAGGGTGAGGGAAAAACCTTCTCTGCGGGTCAGGCTGTAAACCGCACGACTCTCCGGCTCCGACAATGGACGGGGACCAACGTAGTCTCTCGGTCCTGGTTTTGTGTATCCCTGGGCAAATTTGATTTCTCTTGCCGTTTCCCAAGCAGCAGGGTATTGCAGGTTCAAATCCACTCCATGGATGTTGGCTTTCCAATTCTCCGGAAACCCATCCATGGAGCCGTTTATTGACAGAGCGGAGAAGTAAGCTGCGCTTTGCGGTGCAAGCAGCCCCGTTACCAGATCGACCCCATCCGGATTGACCATAGGCACGACTGTCAGCGTTGTTTTCCGATAAAGCTCCGATGCATCGATCCCGCCGATCTTCTTTCCCGATAGATACGCGTCGGCATATTCCTCCAGATATTTCATCAGGAGCGGCGAGGTAATCCATTCATTTGCATGATGAGCGCCATTGAAAAACACGCGGTTTTCGCCCAGGCCCAGCCTGAGCAAATACAATGGAGTTCCGAGGACGCTGTCGCCGATGCTGTCAGCGAAAACATAGGGATATCTTGCACGCAGTCCTCGTATACAGTAGCGCAGCACTTCTGATGTAAACGGTGTGTTTTCAGGAACGAGAGGAAAGGGCAAAGGAACCACAAGCTTTTGTCCGACGCGAAGATTCAACGGATCCGCTTCGGGATTTGCCGTTTCCAGCGCCAGGACACTGATGCCGAATTTTCCGGCGATACGAAAAAAAGTATCACCACGCTGCACGCGAATCTCCCGATATCCGGCAAGCCACGGATCAAGCGCTTGCCGTGTGAGGGAGCCGATGATTCCATCCTGCCGTAATCCGGCAGACGATTGAAACTCCCGAACTGCGCGCTGTGTCTGTTTTCCGAATATTCCATCCGGATCCGGTTCCAGATAACCTGCGCGCTTGAGTCCCAGCTGTGAAAAGGCAACCATCGGTCCGATCGAACCATATTGCAGGACTGGCATACGGTTTCCACCTCCATTGCATCCTATTCTATTCCGTTGATGAAATAACCGTTCATCGGATTACATGGGAAATGTGCAGGATATTGACACGGAATATTGCTCATGTTTGCGGCATACTGAAATGGCAAACTGTAAAAGGAGCAAATAGATGGAGGGGAAGAGATACCGAAGGGCAATCGCTGCCTTTCTGCTGATAGCATGCCTTCTGTGCAGACCTGTTTTAGCGGATTGGAGTCAGATCCGACTGGTTCCTGCAGGTGAAACGATCGGCATTCATGTGGATGCCAGGGGGCTGTTGGTGGTAGGCATTGCTGAAGTGGAAACAGCAGATGGCAAAAGCTCGCCAGCCTGGGACGCCGGAATCCGAATCGGCGATATTCTGATGGCTGTCGGCTCAAGAAAAGTAAATACGATACAGGAGCTGCGGGAATCATTGGCGGAAAACACCGGTGAAGTTACAGTGAGGCTGATTCGCAGCGGGCGGGAAATGCAGCTATCTGTCAGGCCCGTTTTTACTCCGGATGGGGAAGGGGAGCTGGGACTATGGCTTCGAAGCGGGGTAAGCGGATTAGGCACAATGACCTATTATGATCCGAAAAACCGTCAATTCGGAGCATTGGGTCACGGTATCAGTGATGCGGATACGGGGATATTGATTCCTTTAATGTCCGGTAAGATCGGCATGGCAAACGTGGACAGAATCGAGCGGGGAGAAAGGGGGAAACCGGGAGAGGCAAAGGGCAAACTGGGCTTTGATACGCCGATCGGAAGGGTGGACCGGAATACCGAATTCGGCATTTTTGGCGTGATCACGGAAGGAGTTATCGCAGGCAGCGGGAGTACCATGGAAATCTGCCCTCTGCAGCAGCTGCGCTGTGGCCCGGCTCAGATCCTCTCGGATATCAGCGGGATCATGACGGCTTACAGCGTTGAAATCTCAAGAATCTACCCGGAAGACGAGGGCGGTCGGGATCTGTTGATCACGATCACCGATCCTGCGCTGCTTGAATTGACAGGCGGGATTGTCCAGGGGATGAGCGGAAGTCCGATCCTGCAGGATGATCGCATCGCCGGCGCTGTAACCCATGTGCTGGTAAATGATCCCACCAGAGGTTACGGGATCGGGATAGAGCGGATGCTTGAAGCGGCAGCATAAGTGCGGCGGCAGGTAAACCTGCCGCCCCTTATCTGTATTTGCTTATTTTTTATTTTCATAGATTCGTAATCAGAAAAGTCTTTATTGTTTCGTTTTTTTTTGATACAATACGATTGCAAGTGTGTGCAACGATTCAGGCCCGTGAGCCTGAGATCAAGATTATATGAAAGCGAGGGTATACCGCATGATTCCCAAGTTTGATCCCAAGGAGCTGGAGCTCGTTGAACAACCCGGCGCATTTGGCCGCATGGCCAAATCTTTCAGCTATCCGCTGAACAAACACGACCATGGCGTAGCCATGTTCTCCCGCAAGCCCTGGTGGCAGGGAATGCAGGCCATGGATGCCACGATCTTCACCCCCCGCGTGATTCCCGATAACGTAGCCCGTGGATTCGTATTTGAAGGCGCCCGGTTTGACGCCAATACGGAAGGCGGCGGCCCGGATATGTTCGGCGTGGAGTGGGAGTACATCAAAACCGTCGGCGGTTCTATGGTACGTCCCGGCAAGCCCTTCCTTGAGGATATCTCCGAGTGGCGGGAAAAGATCGTATGGCCGGATATCGAAAAGTGGGATTGGGAAGGCTCCGCAAAGTTGAACAACGGCACCTATCTGCGGCCCGAAAACTTCAACCAGATGTGGTTCCAGACTGGCTTCTACGAGAGGCTCATTGCTTTCATGGAGTTTGAAGGCGCAATTATGGCTCTGTTTGATGAGGATTCCCAGGAAGATGTCATGGCTTTCTTCGACAAACTCACCGATTTCTATATCACCATCTTCGCCAAGGCGATCGACACCTTCCCCTATATCGACGCTTTCTTTATCCATGATGACTGGGGTTCTCAGAAGGAAACCTTCTTCTCTCCCGATCTGGCGGAAAAGATGATCGTACCCTATATGAAGCGCCTGACCGATTACCTCCATTCCCGGGGCAAGTTCTGCGAGCTTCATTCCTGCGGCAACAATTACAAGCAGGTCGAGAACTATATCAAAGCCGGTTGGGATGCCTGGGCTCCCCAGCTGATGAACGACAGCTACAAGATTTATGACGACTTTGGGGATAAGATCCTGATCGCGACATTCCCCCAGAATATTCCGGAAGAGATCATGGCTCTGCCCACCGATCAGGAGCGTGGTGCTGCCTTTGCCAAGCTTCCCGAGGAAGAACAGCGGCGTATCGCCCGGGAATATGTCGATCGCTGCTGCCGTCCCGATAAGTCCAGCTTTTATAATTTTTACGCGGCCCACTGGCTCACCCCCGCGTTCCGCGAGGAGATGTATAAGCAGTCCCGCATCAATTACAGCAAGTAAAGAAGATATGATCGGGGTCCCGCAAAAACGCGGGACCCCGATTTTTACATTGGATGTTATTTTTCGATCTCAACCATATAATACTCCAGGAGGATCGAATCCGGGAAACGGGTCGCATTCACTACAAAGAGCTTGTCCTTCAGGTCGCTCAGGCTGTCGTCATAAATCTCAAATTCCGGTTTTGTAACGCAGTAATAAACGTCAGCCGGTGCAATCCCGCCGGAAAGAACAGTCTCCACATGCTCCGGCGGAACAGTACGGATCCCGTCGTTCTGAATATAAAAGCTGCGCCCGTCGTTGAGCCTCACCCCGTATCTGGCCGAAAGTTCAGCTCGTCCGTTGGGTCTGACCACCTGGCTGTCCACACCATCGGGAAGAACCGTTCCGTTATAGGGAAGGGCAAATCCGATGATCTCACCGCCGGTGATCGCAATGAGCTGCCTTCTTCCTGCCTTTCCGTCCTGTCCGATAAATGTTGGCTTCCCGACGGTAGCTCTGATCTCAAAGGCTTTAACCAGTTTTGGCTGCATTTTTCGCACTTCCTTTGCAGAATAGTCTCCCTTCTGTCGGGAGTATGTTTGTGTTTATTGTACGCGCTATCCTTCATTCCGTCAAGTAACACAGGCATCGATTCACAGCTCATCACCTTCGCTTGCAAAACGCCAATAATTACCAATTTCCTCTTGCAATTGCTGTCTTCCTGTGGTAAATTAAGGGTACACAAACGGTCTTACCGCAGACGGCGGATTTTAGCCCCGCCCACAGATATACAGGTTCTGCCGAGGTGTGAAAACATCGAATACGGAGGAATGGTCATGGAGAAACAGGTAAGCCTCGTCATTGCCGATGCGAATGATGACTTCAGACATGTATGTGCGCAAGCTCTGCAGACCGGGGAGGGGATCGCTCTTCTGGCAGAAGTGAGCGACGGAGAATCACTGATGCAAGTGATCGGCAATTATCACCCGGATGTTGTCCTGATGGATCTCATCCTGCCCAGGTTGGATGGCTTCGCCGTTTTGAAAGCCCTGCAGGAGAAGGAGCAGGATCATCCTGCTGTTATCGTGCTTACCGCATTTTCAAATCCCGGTGTGATATCTGATGCTGCGGCTCTTGGCGCGTATTACTTCTTTACTAAACCTTGTGATTTTTCCGAATTGCTGGATCGGATCCGTGCTGTAGGGAAATCGGGCGGGAAGGCACGCGGTATGACTCTCCCCGCAGCACAACAGTTGAACAAACCGGAACAACGGCTGGAAACGATGGTAACCGAAATCATTCATGAGATCGGGATACCCGCTCATATCAAAGGATATCAGTATATTCGCGAAGCGATCATCCTTACCGTACGGGATATGGATCTGATCAATGCCGTAACAAAGGCCTTATATCCCATGGTTGCGAAACGGTACAATACCACGCCTTCACGAGTGGAGCGCGCGATCCGGCATGCAATCGAAGTGGCGTGGGACAGGGGAGACATTGAAGTCCTTCAGAAATACTTTGGTTATACCGTTTCAAATATCAAAGGCAAACCCACGAACTCAGAGTTTGTGGCGCTGATTGCCGATCGTCTGCAGCTTCGGCTGAAAGAGCAGGAAAGCCACAAGAATTGACATGGATTTCCCATCAATGAATAAACGGGCAGGTCGCCGACCTGCCCGTTGTTTGATTATTACAGCAGCTTTAACTTCATCATACAGTCTTTGAGGCAAATGCGATTCGGTTCTGACATGGACACCAGGGGCAGCCGTACCTCAGATGAGCACAGACCCATCATACTTAACGCTTCCTTGACCGGGATCGGATTCACTTCTGAGAAAAGCAGGTCCATCAATTCCAAATACCGATAATGCATTTCTGCGGCCTGCGGAAACTGCCCATTCAGAGCAAATTCGCAAAGTTGGCCGAACTCTCCCGGAAGAAGGTTTGAAGCGACAGAGATCAGCCCGATTGCCCCCAAGGCAAATAACGGTATAGCCAGGGAATCATTCCCGCTGTAAAAGGCAAAATCCTGCTCACATTTGCTGATAGCGACGGTGATCCGATCAAGGTCAACGCCTGCTTCTTTGATTCCCCAAATGCGCTCATGCTGAGATAGAATCGCCATCGTCTCCGGCATGATCGTTACGCCGGTACGGGACGGCACTTCATAGAGCAGGATCGGAAGTTCCGTACGGTCCGCCAGATAGGAAAAATGATCGATTAGACCTGTTTGCGTTGTTTTGTTGTAATAAGGTGTAACCAGCAGAAGTCCGTCGGCTCCGGCCTCTTCCGCTATCCGTATCAACTGAAGCGCCTTCTGCGTATCATTGCTGCCCGCTCCGGCAATGACCGGTATTCCCGGCCGAGTTGTCTGAACGGCTAAGCGCAGCAGCTGAGAACGTTCTGCATCAGTCAATGTTGCGCTTTCACCCGTTGTACCGCAGATCACCAACGCCTTGCAGCCGCCTTCCAATTGGCGTTCCAGCATATTGAGAAAAGCCGATTCATCTATATGACCATCCCGAAAGGGAGTGACAAGCGCCGGAGCACAGCCGGCAAATAATACAGATCGATGGTCCATGATCCTTCCTTTTCCAATAGAAAAGGGGCGGCTCTGCAGCCGCCCCGAAGTCAAATCGAGGAGTATCTTCTGTGTACTCAGATATACTTTTCTGCGCACAGCAGCTCCGCCAGCAGGACAGCGCCTCCCGCGGCGCCTCTGAGGGTATTGTGGCTGAGGCAGACAAACTTATAATCATACTGCGTATCCTCACGCAGTCTTCCGATAGAAATGGCCATACCGCCTTCCAGTTCTCTCTGAAGTCTGGTCTGCGGCAGATTATCTTCGGTGAAATAATTCAGGAACTGCTTGGGTGCAGATGGGAGTTTCAATTCCTGCGCTCTGCCTTGGAAAGATGCCCATCTGGACAGGATCTCTTCCTTGGAAGGCTTGCGGTCAAAGGCGCAGAAGACCGCGGCCATATGGCCATTGCTCACCGGTACTCGCAGACACTGCGCAGTAATGTCCGGTTTTTCTGCGTTCACGATCACGCCGTTTTCCACATGTCCCCAGAGCTTCATCGGCTCCTGTTCCGACTTTTCCTCTTCGCCGCCGATATACGGGATCACGTTATCCACCATCTCAGGCCAGGTGTCAAACGTCTTTCCGGCACCGGAGATCGCCTGATAGGTGCAGACAAGGATCCGGGAGAGGCCAAAATCCCGCAGGGGATGCAGCGCCGGCACATAGCTCTGAATTGAGCAATTGGATTTTACCGCAATGAAACCGCGCTTTGTTCCAAGCCGCTTTCTCTGACTCTCTATCACCAGGATATGCTCCGGGTTCAGTTCGGGTACCACCATGGGCACATCCGGCGTCCAACGATGGGCACTGTTGTTGGAGATGACCGGGCACTCCAGACGAGCGTACCGCTCCTCCAGCGCTTTGATCTCATCCTTCTTCATATCCACTGCGGAGAATACGAAATCAACTTTCTGCGCAATCGCTTCCGCGTCGGCTGAGGCATCCATCACCACCAGGTCGCGGGCACATTCAGGAAGAGGATTATCCAGGAGCCAGCGATCCTTCATCAACTCTCCATAGACCTTACCTGCACTTCTGGGGCTAGCCGCAACCACTGCCAGGTTGAACCAGGGGTGATTCTGCATCAAAGAGACAAATCGCTGACCGACCATTCCGGTCGCGCCGATGACGCCAACATTATACTGCTTCATCATTGTCCTTCCTTTCCCACATTTCCATACGGTTTCCATTCGGATGAAGTTTTTTCCTCATGGAGTTCGCTGAAAAAGTCTTGTCCGATCTCCTCGAATTGAGTATAATGACAATAAATATCCGGAGCGAACGCAGTCCTTTCAGATGCAATATCATAGCATTTAAAACCATGAAAAGTCAATGTATATTGTGAATAATAATTGGAGCGTATATGAAAACAAAACATCAGAAAACGACGATCCTTTTCGTTGTTCTTATCATGCTGTGTATGACTTTTCTTTGCGCCGAACCCACCAGGGGGACCGAAGATCCGGTCAACATGGTGCGAATCGGATTGTATTGGGGAAGCAATGCCCTGGAAGCGGCCAATCTGCAAAACGCTGTGGGAAGCGGCTTCCGGTTCGGCTATTTCGACGAGAGTCGGGCTTTTGTTCCTGTTGGGCGTACTGAAGAAACCGCCATCACCATGTTGAAGGACTGGAATATGTACCTGAGCGGGGGATATTACCAGAGCGAATCTTCTTCGGGCGCTCAGGTCGTGGGTTGCTATCATATTCGGCTTTCGGAGGCGTATGCCGACTATGCCTCCGCAAAGGCCGCTTCAGACGCATATTCAGACGGTTTTCCGGCTTACCACAATGATCAATGGTATGTCTGCGTCGGCAGTTATACAGGACAGTCTGCTGCCGCATCCGATATGCAGTCCAAGGGACTGAGCGGTACCGCAATGACTTGCTCCAACCGATGCGTTACTGTGGTGGAAACGGGAACTACGCATATCCTCTTTCAGTTCGACTGCGGAGAAAAGCATTCTCTCGCCGTTATGCCCATTGCGGCAGAAGGGGAGAAGGCCACCACCTGGTTCAAGGGATACCGTTATTACGGCGGTTTTCAGTACCAGCGGATCGACGGGGAAAACATGAACGTCGTCAATTTTGTGACGATGGATGATTACATCAAAGGCGTCATCCCCTATGAGATGAACGCAGAATGGCCTGTAGAGGCGCTGAAAGCGCAGGCAGTCGCCGCCAGGACCTATACAGCCGCCCACCTCAATCACCACAGCAGTAACGGATTTGATCTTTGCTGTGAAGTGGACTGTCAAACCTACAGAGGGGTAAACGCCTCGGACATCAACAGTGACCGGGCGGTGGATGAAACCTCCGGGGTTTACATGACTTACGAAGGGCAATATGTGAATGCGTTCTATTTTTCCAGCGATGGCGGCGCGACCGAGGATTGCGAAAACGTATTCAATGATCCTCTGCCGTATTTGCGCGGAAAGCCGGATCCATATGAAGCCAATATCGATACCGGCCACGACAGCTGGAGTTTTGTGTATACCGCTGATGAGATCACAGCGATCCTGCGCCTGAAAAAATACAACTGCGGCCAGATCGTCAGCGTCACACCGACCTATACCAGCATGGGCAACATCTATTCCCTCAAATTTACCGATGTAAACGGAGTAAACTGGGTCTTTTCCAAGGATCGGGCCGGAAGCATTCTGTATACTCAAACCTATCGCAAGTATACATACAGTCAACGCTTCACGGTGACCGATGCGGATGAGCCGGCAGAAGACGGAAGCTACTATGTGGCAGGAGGAGACGGGGTATCTCTCATTCCCGAAGGCCTGTATATCGTCTCGGGGGACGGGACCGTCAGTTCCGTCAGCGGGGCCGGCAATGCCATGCTTCTCACTGCAGACGGAACGGAATCTGTGTCGCTCCACGGTTACTCCGGCGGTACTATCACCGCCTCAAGGTACCTGATACGCGGCTCCGGCTGGGGGCATAACGTCGGTATGAGCCAGTATGGCGCCAGAGCCATGGCAGAGTTGGGGTACAGTTATGCAGATATCCTCAGCTTTTACTATGATGGAGTGGAAATCGGTTGAAAACAAAAGACTTTTGGTATGATCTCCCGGAAGAACTGATTGCCCAGACTCCGTTGGAGCGGAGAGATTCATCCAGGCTCATGCTTCTGAATAAGCTTACCGGGGAGATCGATCACCGCATATTCTCGCAGCTTCCCGAACTGCTGAGGGCAGGGGATTGCCTGGTCATGAACGATTCCCGCGTTATTCCCGCACGACTGTTCGGCAAACGGGATACCGGCGGCGCAGTGGAAGTGCTTCTCTTGAACGACAGGGGAAATGGAGTATGGGAGTGCCTGACCCGTCCTGGAAGAAAAACTCCGGTCGGAACTCATTTGCATTTTGGGGAAGATGAACTGACGGCTACGGTCGTGGGCCTGGAATCCGACGGGAATAAGCTGGTGCACTTCCATACGGATGAGATCTTCCTGGAAGTTCTGGAACGGCTCGGGCATGTACCGCTTCCGCCATATATCAAAGAAGAACTGAAGGACGCAGAACGGTATCAGACCGTCTATGCGAACGAACCCGGATCCGCTGCAGCGCCTACGGCCGGTCTGCATTTTACCCAGGAGCTGCTGGCGCAGTTGGCTTCTTCCGGAATTGAGCTGAATCGGATCACGCTTCATGTCGGACTCGGCACCTTTCGTCCCGTCAAAGAGGAAGATCTGACAAAACATGAAATGCATTCGGAGTACTGTGCCATCAGTGCCCCTGTTGCAGATCGGATCAACGCAGCGAAGAGGGAAGGACGCAGAGTCATCGCCGTCGGCACCACTTCATGCAGAACCCTGGAAGCGGTTTCTGACGAAAACGGATATGTTCATCCATTTCATGGGCAGGTCAATATTTTCATCTACCCTGGTTATCGGTTCAAATGCATCGACGGCCTGATCACCAATTTTCATCTTCCGGAGAGTACACTGATCATGCTGGTCAGTGCATTGGCCGGAAGGGAAGCGGTGCTTCGCGCATATGAAACGGCCGTCCGGGAACGATATCGTTTCTTTTCATTCGGAGACGCCATGCTCATCACCTGAGCATTTGGTCATATCGCCGATTTTCTTGACAGACACCGCAATCAGTTGTAAGATATATACACAAAATCCAAAAGCAGATTAAGGAGGAACATCATGGAGAATCTGAAGGGTAAAACCGCATTTATCACCGGCGGCGCCAGCGGCATGGGGCTCGGCATTGCCCGGGCTTGCGCCAGAGAAGGTATGAACGTCGTTATCGCCGATTTCCGGCAGAGTGCGATCGACGAAGTTCTGCCCATGTTTAAGGCCCACGGCTGGCCCTGCCACGGCATTTGTCTGAATGTCGCTGACCGCGAAGCTTATGTCAAAGCCGCTGACGAGGCGGAATCTGTTTTCGGCAAGATCCATGTCCTGGTAAACAATGCCGGCATCGCGAATCTCGAGCCGAAGCTCGTTGAAGGCGAATACGACTGGAAGACGATCGATATGGTTATCGACGTAAACTTCAAGGGTATTCTGAACGGCATCGCTTTCATCCTGCCCCGTATCATGAAGCACGGTGAGGGTGGCTATATCGTTTCCACCTGCTCCATGTCCGGCATTTTCCCCGTCAAGCGTTTCCCCATGTACGACTCCATCAAAATGGGCGTTATCACCCTGATGGAAGAACTGGCCATGGAACTGGAAGGCACCAACGTGGGTTCCGCCGCGTTCTGCCCCGGCCCCTACACCACGAATCTGGGCGTGTCCTCCAATACGTTCATCAAGGAAAAACTCGGCATTGATCCCACTCCCATGCGTCGTGAGATCCCCAAGGACAAGGACGGCAATCCCATCAAGTTTGAGCCCCCGAAGGATGAAAACGGCAACCCCATCGACTTCAGCAAGATGTCCCGGGATCCCGACGACGCCGGCGAGCGTGTTGTCCGCGGCATCAAGCGCGGCGATCTCTTCATCCTTACCCACAGCGACTTCAAGCCTGCCTGGGAGCTGAGAATGAACGCCATTCTGCGCGCATTCCCGGATGAACCCACGATTCCCGGCTTTGCCACCATGTTCCGCGGCAACCTTTACAATCCCATCTACGAGAAACAGACCCAGGTACCCGCTTTCCACTTTGTGAAGAAAGACTGATCATTGTTTAAACCAGAGAGCAGCCGCTGATTCAGCGGCTGCTCTTTTGCATCGTACTGATCGTGTTGGATATTCGTATAAAATCTTCTTGGTTCAGCGCTTCACCTCTGATCATGGGCGATAATCCGCAGGAGAGAACGATAACATCCTTGATCTGTTCCTTGGACAAGCCGGGGGAGAGCAGGGGAGTAAGGGCGTTAACCAACGTTTTCCTGCGCTGTGCAAAGGCTGCTTTGATCAAGGCAAAAAAGAGTTTTTCATCCTGCAGTTCTGCGGGCGGTTCTTTTCTGACCAAACAGATCACGGAGGACGTAACCTTCGGACGCGGCTGAAAACAATCCGGCGGAACATCAAAGCAAATAACCGCATCCGCATAATACTGGACAAAAAGAGAAAAGGCGCCATATTCAGGGGATCCTGCCTTCGCACATACACGTTGAGCAACTTCTTTCTGGATCATTACCGTGATCCGATGAAAAAGGCCGCACTCCAGAAGACGGGACAGAACGGGAGTTGTGATCTGATACGGGAGGTTTGCACAGACAACGGGCCGAAGACCTGAGAATTCATTTTTCACCAACAGATCCAGGTCGGTTTTCATGATATCTTCATTTATGACATGCACATTCGGACAGTCTGCCAGCGTCTCTGAAAGAACGGGAAGAAGCCTCCGATCCAATTCAACGGCAGCCACTTTGGAAGCGCTTTGACTGAGGCAGCGGGTCAGTACGCCGATTCCCGGGCCGATTTCCAAAACGCCGGTATCGCTTTCGATTCCTGCCACACTCATGATCCGCTCAGGAACCCAGGAACGGATCAGAAAATTCTGTCCAAGACTCTTGGCAAAATGGAACTCGTGTCGTGAAAGCAATGCCCGCAGCGTATCAATATTCGTTAGATCCATCTTAACCTCCAGGGAGGATCGCGGAAGGGGACCGCAGCCAAAACCTTCCTCGCCCATGAACATCATTGAACAAAATAAAAATTTTGTTCAATGATAGGGGCCTTTTACCGTGTTTATTTGATCAAGCTTTTCATATCTGCCGTTCAGCGGTAATTTTACGCTCTTTGCCTCATTTTGTCCCGGTAGCGCCAAATCCGCCGCGATCAGTATCATCCAGTGTTTCCGTTTCACAGAATTCAAGCTCCGGCATTTGTTTCATGATCCGAAACTGGCAGATCCGATCATTCTCTTTTATCTCCGCGTCCCGCGTCGCATAAACCGGAAGCATCCATAGATCGTTCGTACCCGAGTAACTGTTGTCTACGATCCCAACACCGTTTGTCTGCAGAAATCCCCATTTTTTGAAACTGGAACTGCGCGGTGCGATATGCGCCTCATAACCCTCCGGGAGCTTCACGGATATCCCCAGAGAGATCAATCGAAATTCTCCCTGATGAAGTTGTACATCCTCTGCTGCCCGCAGATCGATCCAATCTCCGATCCCCAGCTTGTCCAGCTTAATCAATCTTGGATTGTGATACTTCACATAAATCTTCATCTTGTTATTCCCCTATTGTTCATGTACCTGAATTTATATCTTTCTCTTCATTTCTCCGCTTGGCTCCAATGGCGGCTGACAGCGCTTCGGAAACGCTTTTTACCTGGATCAGCTTCAAATCGTCTGGCAGCTTCAGCTTCTTTTCTCTGAGCTGAGGCACAATGCATGTATCAAATCCAAGCCTTCGGACTTCCGCCAGTCTTTGTTCCATAGCACTGACAGACCGAATCTCCCCGGTAAGGCCCACTTCCCCGATCGCCGCCATCTGATCCGGAATCGGCCTGTCCGTGTAACTGGATGCAATTGCCAATACTGCTGCAAGATCCGCTGCAGGCTCGTCCAGCTGCAGTCCTCCTATCACATTGAGATAAGCGTCGCATGCAGAAGTACGCAGACCGCCCCGTTTTTCCAAAACAGCCAGCAGGAGCATCGCTCTGTTGTAATCAATACCATTAAAGCTTCTTCTCGGAACATTCGCACTGGATTTTGCAACTAATGCCTGCAATTCCGCCAGGACTGGTCTGGATCCTTCCATGGCACAGGCAACGCAGGTTCCCGCTGCGCCGACCGGTCTTCCGGAAAGCAAACTCTCCGATGGATTTGGAACTTCCCGCAAGCCTTCCTCCCGCATTTCAAATACGCCGATCTCATTGGTCGATCCAAATCGATTCTTCACAGCGCGAAGGATCCGGTATCCCATGCTGCTGTCCCCCTCGAAATACAGGACGCAGTCGACCATATGCTCCAGAACCTTCGGACCTGCAATGGCTCCTTCCTTATTCACGTGGCTGACAATGAACACGGTAACGCCTTGCTCTTTTGCCAGTCTCATCAGCGCCATGGTGCAGTCTTTTACCTGCGGGACACTGCCCGGCGTTGAATCGAGAGCAGCGTGGTACATCGTTTGAATAGAGTCAACGATCAGCACGTCCGGCGAAAGACGATCCACTGCGGCACAGATCTCATCCAGATCTGTCTCAATCAGTACGAACAGGTTCTCATTCCGGCAGCCCAGTCTTCCGGCGCGCATCTTCAGCTGTCGTCCCGACTCCTCACCGCTTACGTACAGGATTTTTATCTCAGAGGAAAGACTGCTGCACAACTGAAGCAAAAGTGTTGACTTACCGATCCCCGGAGCACCGCCGACAAGCACCAGCGAGCCAAGAACCGCGCCGCCTCCAAGCACCCGATCAAGCTCTCCGATCCCTGTCGAAAAGCGAGTCTCCTCCCCTTCCTCCAGTTCATTCAGTCCTATAGGCTGACTGCGTAAGCCGGAGTGCCCTCCGGATGCGGAGCCGCCGACTGACTCTTTGTGCTCAACGATGGTATTCCACGCCCCGCAGGCCGGACAACGCCCCTGCCATTTGATGGTCTCATTTCCGCATTCAGAACAATAATAGACCGTTTTAGCTTTCGCCGCCTTGGCCATAAGCATTCTCCCATTCTCTTGCGTATTCTGCACAGGCGCAGGCCATACCTAGGGCCAGCCTGGTTTGGTATGCTTCACTGCGCAGCAGGTTTGATTCCTCGGGATTAGACAAAAAACCGCATTCGACAAGGATCGCGGGGCAGTGCACCTTGCGCATCAGATAAATGCTGTCAGAAATCGGAACGGAGGACCGCACGTGATCCCTTCCCAGTGCTTCCTTTAACCGTCCCTGAACAAAGCCCGCCAGGCAGATGCTTTCCGCATCATCGCGATATAAAACCTGAGCGCCTCGCGGACCCTCGTCCGGATACTTATTCTGATGAATACTGATCAAAATTACCGGATCGGATATATTGTTCACCAATTGTACTCTGCGTTCCAGATCGGCTTGCTTGCGTTTTTTAACGGTAACAGCTGCGGGAGGGTATTCTATGCTTTCGTCCGTCCGGGTCAATACACAGGGCCATCCGAATAATCCCAGGAGAGAATCCATTCTCAGGCTGACCGCAAGATTGATCCTGCTTTCCCGTACTCCGTCCGAGCCAACGGCTCCCCCATCTTCACCACCGTGACCGGGATCGATCACAATCGACGGCTTTCCGCAAGGCGTATCCATAGCGGGAACCATCCCGGCTTTTCGGCTGAAATATACTGCAAAAAACAACAGACAAACCAGGATCAGCACGATATACAGTCGTACTCTCATACACAGCAGCCCTCCCTCTGCCATGTGTATGATATCCTGAATACCGGTTATTCTTTTTTCCCCTCATTTGTTTGGTTCTGTTCGTCCGCTGCGCGATAGACCAGTTTATCAGCCAGGAAAGTTCCCCGGCTCCCCAGCCCATAGGCAAGGGAAGCTACGATCGGAGCAATCACAAGAGGAACGAAATACAGCCAGGTATGTGTTTCCCCATAATTCAAGAGGAACCAGTTGAAATGGAGATTGAAATAGCGGGCATATCGAACATACGAAAAGCCTGCGGAAGGAAACTGCAGCGCGATCGCCAGGATGATTCCGGGCAGTTGGGACAAAAGCGCGGCATACAGCCCCTTCAGCGGCTGTTTCGTTTCACGTTTGTAAAGGATCAGATTCTGATCTCTTTGTCCCACTCGCCAGCTCTGCACGTAGATATAAACAACGTAGAAAAGAAAACAAACGATCGTCACGACCACCGGCGTAACTCCATCGGATACCTGAATATGCAGCAGCCCCAGGTTTTCCACCAGCATGGCCGCCACCAGCATGATCAGGACATTTGCGATATGCGCGTAGAATATCCGGAAGGCAAAGCGCCAGACCGGACACTTTCCCGAATCTTCAACTCTTCGTTTGAACACCGCTCTTCTCCCCCGTTTTTGGATGTTTCCGCGCTGACTCATTCTTACTTCATGGCTTGATTATAGCAACAATTCTCCGACCGGTCAATTCTCCTCTGCTGACCTGACCGGTTCGATGATGACTGTCGGAACTCCCGCTTCGTGACTTGAGGTATATCGTTCCCCATCCCGGCATTGTATATCTGCAAGGTTTGTCTTTTCAAACCAAAGGCTTTGTAATATAATGCATTTATCAAAGCAAAACAAATATAAGGAGAATCAGTCATGGATTTGGGAGCCATTCGCCAGGAAGCCCTTGATTTTGGTTTTACACTGGCTGAACCGATCTCGATCAGCACCATTCATCTACGGGAGGAAGTTCGGGAAATGTGCGCGGTGAACAAATGCCACGCCTATAATACGAATTGGGGCTGCCCTCCTGCCTGCGGCACCGTCGAGGAATGTCAGGAACGGATAAACGGCTATGAAAGCGGGTTGATCGTTCAGACTACCGGTCAGTTGGAAGATGATTTTGATTATGAAACCATGCAGGAAACGGCCAAGAATCATGGGAAGCATTTTGTGGACATGCTGCTCCACCTCCGGAAGGAGTACCCGGATCTGGATATTCTTCCCTTGGGAACAGGAGCCTGCATGACTTGCAAAAAGTGCACGTATCCCGACGCTCCCTGCCGTATGCCGGACCGCATGAGCTCCCCGATGGAGGGATATGGCATGGTCATCAGCGACGTCTGCAAGGACAATGGGATCCTGTATAATCATGGCAGAGGCACGCTCACCTATGTGGCCTGCTTTCTGTTTCGGGAGGCAGCAAAAGAATGAAAGTTGTTTTTCTTCCCTCAGGCGCGGAAATGATCGCGGAACCGGGCATGACGATCATGCAGGCTCTGCACCGGGCCGGATTGAATATCGACGCCCCATGCGGCGGCAACGGTACCTGCAAGAAATGCAAAGTCAAGGTCACGGATTCCGAAGGTGAGCGGATCGTATTGGCTTGCCAGACCGTGATCACCGGGGATATGACCGTCGATATCTCCCGGGAGGATGAAGGCCATCGGATCCTGATGGGCGGCATTACTCGTGAAGTTTCATCTGTTCCCACGGTATCTGTCCATACGGTGCAGGTCCCCCGACCCACCACCGATGACCTGCGTTCCTGTTGGCTCCGCCTCTGTGCAGCCGTTGAAGAGGCCGCTGCTCTCCCCGCTGGTTCGATCCGTCCGAATCTGACGGTTATTTCCGACCTGTATCAGTCCCTGGAATCAAATGATTATCGGGTGGACGCCGTGTTGTGCGACGGTATGCTGCTTGCGGTTCAGCCGGTCGGTTCTCCCGTCCTCGGTCTTGCCTATGATATTGGTACCACGACGATCGCCTGTTATCTGTTGGACCTGCGCAGCGGTCACCAGCTCAGCCAATCCAGCATGCTCAATCCTCAAACCACTTTCGGCGGGGATGTGATCATGCGCATGAAGTATAGTGTGGAAAACGGCCTGGAAAAATTGACCGAATGTGTCCGAAAAGCGTTGAACACACTGGCGGCAAAAAGCGCATCCTCCGCCAAGCAGAAACTTAAGGATATTTACCTGATCACAGTAGTCGGAAACACCTGCATGCATCATCTCTTCATGGGCATTTCCCCTGCATCCCTTGCTTACGCTCCCTATACCGCTGCAGTAACGGAAGCGATCCAGGCGAATGCAAAGGATTTTGGCTTCTCCATCCATCCCAGCGGCAGGCTGTTTTTGCTCCCCAACATCGCCGGTTTTGTCGGCGCCGATACCGTCGGCGCAGCCCTTGCCGCATCCATGGACGACAAGGAAAAACTGACGCTTCTGATCGATATCGGCACGAACGGTGAAATGGTTCTGGGGACCAAGGATCATCTTGTTGCCTGCTCTACGGCTGCCGGTCCGGCTTTTGAAGGCGCGCTGATCAGCTGCGGTATGCGTGGGGCCGAAGGCGCGATCGATCACGCCAAACTGATAGAAGGGCAGTTCCAATATACCGTCATCGGCGGAGGAAAACCGGTCGGCATCTGCGGTTCCGGCTTGATCGACCTCCTCAGTGAGCTCGTTCGCGTCGGTCTTGTGGAATCCGGAGGAAGGATGCTGGATGATGATGAGATCGATGCCGATCCCCTCTGTAAACCTTATGCCGGTTTTATGGAGACCCGGAATGGCCTTCGTGCATTTCGTCTCGCTTCTGCTGAAGAAAGCGGCAGCGGAGAAGCCCTTTACTTTACCCAGAAAGACGTCCGCGAAGTGCAGCTGGCCAAGGGTGCGATGGCAGCCGGGATCCAGATGATGTGCCGACATCTTGGCGTAACTGTGGACGAGATCCTGAGTGTTATGATCGCAGGTGCATTCGGCAGCTATATGTCCCCGGTCAGCGCTTGCGGGATCGGCCTCATTCCTCCGCAGCTGGGAGACAGAGTCATGGCCATCGGCAATGCAGCCGGTGAGGGTTCAAAGCTTTGTGCGCTCAGCATTGAAGAATACCGGCGGGCGTCAAGGCTGGCCAACAGTATGGACTACCTTGAACTGGCAGCCGATCCTGCCTTTCAGGATGTATTTGTGGATCAGTTGGAGTTTCCTTCCGACGACGAGGATTGACCACTCTTCCGCATTCGCCTCTCCCCTTCACAAACGCTGATTGGCAAGCATCAAAAAAGCCCGCATCCTGAAAAGGATGCGGGCTTCATACTTTCTTTCCTTTTATTTTGCGTATTCAACCGCACGAGTCTCCCTCAGCAGATTGACTTTGATCTGACCGGGGTACTCCAGATCGCTTTCGATTTTTTTGGCAATGTCCCGGGCAAGCAGGACCATTTGATCCTCGTTGACCTCCTCGGGCTTAACCATAATGCGGATCTCACGTCCGGCCTGGATAGCGAAGGAATTCGCAACGCCGGGGAAAGAACTCGTCAGCTCTTCCAGTTTCTCCAGCCGCTTGACATAGTTCTCGATATTCTCGCGGCGGGCTCCCGGACGCGCTGCGGAAATCGTATCCGCTGCCTGAACGATCCAGGCGACCAGCGTTCTTGGCTCTACATCGCCGTGATGTGCCTGGATCGCATGGATGACTGCTTCGTTTTCCTTATACTTCCGGGCGATATCCACGCCGATCTCCACATGGGAACCTTCCACCTCATGATCGATGGATTTGCCGATATCGTGGAGGAGGCCGGCGCGCTTGGCCAACTGGACGTCTACTCCCAACTCGGCAGCAAGGAGTCCGGCAATATGGGCGACCTCGATAGAGTGGTTCAGAACGTTTTGACCGTAGCTTGTCCTGTATTTCTGACGACCCAGGAGCTTGACGAGATCCGGATTCAAGCCATGGACGCCGGTCTCAAAAGTAGCCCGTTCGCCTTCGGCCTTAACAGTAGCTTCCACTTCCTTGCGCGCTTTTTCCACGGTTTCTTCAATCCGGGCGGGATGGATCCGCCCGTCCGAAATGAGTTTTTCCAAGGCGACCCGGGCGATTTCCCTGCGATAGGGATCAAAACTGGACAACGTGATAGCCTCCGGCGTATCATCGATGATCAAGTCGACTCCGGTCAGGGTCTCGATCGTCCGGATATTGCGTCCTTCACGTCCAATCACGCGCCCCTTCATCTCGTCATTGGGCAGGGGAACCACACTGACGGTAGCTTCCGCAACATGATCCGCGGCGCAGCGCTGAATGGCAAGCGTGATGTACTCCCGGGCTTTTTGGTCCGCCTCTTCTTTATACCGGGCTTCCAGTTCCTTGATCTTCATGGCCTTATCGTGAACGACTTCAGCCTCGATCTCTTTGAGCAGATAATCCTTGGCTTCCTCCTGTGAGTAACCGGAAATCTTTTCAAGCATCTCGAGCTCACTGTGCTTGATCAGCTTGATTTCTTCCCGCAGAGCATCCGCTTCGGAGATCTTTTTGTTCAGGGTCTCATTCTTTTTTTCTATACTGTCCGTCTTTTTGTCGAGGGACTCTTCTTTTTGCTGCAGACGGCGTTCCTGCTTTTGCAGCTCCGCCCGTCTTTCCTTTACCTCCCGCTCATATTCCGTACGTTCCTTGTGGATGGTTTCCTTGGCTTCCAGCAAGGCTTCACGCTGTTTGCTTTCACCTGTTTTTATCGCTTCGTTGACGATCCTTGTGGCTTCCTCTTCAGCGCTGGAAATCTCCCTTTCGGAAATGCGTTTGCGGTAGGTAATGCCGAGGAAAAAGCAAACGACGCCAACAACAACGGCAATAATCGCGGTGATAACGTATTCCATTGACTTCGGCATACCTCCTTTTTGTTCAAATTGGTAAATATTTTCAGCCGGGTATATTCCGACCGCCAGAACTTTCCCCTTTAAGCTCATGACATGAAATATTATCTTTATGATTTTAATCTATATCTGTTGCACTGTCAAGTATTTCGTTTGTCTATTATGCATGACTGAGACATTCAATCTGCCCTTGCTATTTTCTTCTCAAACCAGTATAATCAAGGAAATCAATGCATAATCGGACTGACCCGGCAGATCATTTTTAGCAGGAGGCAAATATGAAATCGATTTTTTCTGAAGCGGCTACGCTTTGTTCCGAAGGTATTCCATTCGTATGGGCATCGATCATCAAGCAGGACGGTTCCACCCCCAGATCTGCCGGTTCAAAAATGATCATCCTCGAGGACAGGATCATCTCGACCATCGGCGGAGGCGGCATGGAAGGGCAGGTCATCGACACTGCTCGGCGGGAGGTTCTTCTTTCAGGAAAGCCGCAGATCCTCATTTATCATATGAGCGGTGACGCCAATGCCACCCTTGGCCTTGCCTGCGGCGGCGATTGCGAAGTTTTGCTTGCACCCATCCGCCGGGAGGATGAGGCCGTATTTAGCGCAGCGGCAGCCGCAGAGCAAAACGGGACCCCGGCCTGGCTGTTTTATATTCTGGATGAGCGTGCGGACAGCGCGCTGCCTTTCCAGCTCTGCGTGAACATCGGCTGCGAGAAGCTTGTGGGCAAGTTTACCGGCAACCCGAAATTCGCCCGCGATATACTTCTGAATCCGATCCGTGTAGCTATCCACGGTGATTCCGTTGACGGCATCCGTTACCTGGTGGATGATGTGGGTTCTGCTCCCCATATGTATCTCTTCGGTGCCGGGCATGTCTCCTGCGAAGTGGCCAAGCTGGCTGTCGGTACCGGATTTCATGTGACGGTGATCGATGATCGGTCAGACTACGCCAATGCAGCCCGTTTCCCCGATTGCGACTGCATCGTTATCCCCGATTTTGCGCAGCTTCCTCCCCTGCCTTTGGATGAACAAAGCTACGTTGTGATCATGACGCGCGGCCACTCTCATGATCGGGAAGTGCTGGAATGGGCGATCGATAAACCCCACCGGTATCTCGGCATGATCGGCAGCCGTACAAAGCGGGACGCTCTGTACCGTCAATTGAATGAAAAAGGCATTTCCATGGAAAAGCTGCAGGCGGTAAAGTGTCCCATCGGTTTATCCATTTATGCAGAAACGCCGGCTGAGATCGCGGTCAGCGTAATGGCAGAGGTCATTCTGGAGCGGCGCAGTCCGAAATAAGGTTTCTGCTCAGGAATTCCTTGCAATTCCGCCGGCAATTGTGCTATGATAGCATCTGTCCGAATCACCGGGCAGATGCTATTCATGTGCCCCAGTAGCTCAGCAGGATAGAGCGACCGCCTCCTAAGCGGTAGGTCGGAGGTTCGAATCCCCTCTGGGGTGCCAAAAGCAGCCGCAAGGCTGCTTTTCTGATCACCCCATTCTTTTGCGATTGAAACCGATAAAGTGTGAAGCCAAACAGGCTGCAACCACACAGGAGGACAGACAGATGGTTTTTTCCAGCGCCGCATTCCTGCTCTGTTTTTTTCCGTTGCTGCTTCTGTGTTATTATCTGGTCCCAAAACGTTTTCTTTGGGTGCGGAATGCGGTTTTGCTCCTGTTCAGTCTGGTCTTCTATGCTTTCGGCGGTCTTCGCTATTTCTGGCTGCTCTGCATTTGTATCCTCACAGATTATCTGGCGGGAATAGCGATCAGCAAATGTGAAACCACAAAGTACAGAAAGCTGATCCTGATCCTCAGCATCGCGGTCTCCCTTGGACTTTTGGGATATTATAAATATGCCGGGTTCACTGCTTCCATCGCGGTATCCCTGGGCATCTCCATCCAAATACCTGAGATCGTGCTGCCGATCGGGATCTCCTTCTTTACTTTTCAGGGGTTGAGCTATGTGGTGGACGTATATCGGTCTGATGCCCCGGTACAGAAGAACCCGATGAACGTTGCCCTATACATCGCTCTGTTCCCCCAACTGGTGGCCGGGCCGATCGTACGGTATACCAGCATTGCAAGAAGTCTCTGCGAGCGGGATCACGCCCTGGACGGTTTTATCCGGGGACTGACGCGTTTTCTTCTGGGCTTCGGGAAAAAAATGCTTCTGGCCAACGCCATGGGACAGATTGCCGACTCTGTTTTTGCCCTCACAGGTCATCCAAGCCTAACGGCCTCTCTGGCCTGGGTCGGAGGGATCGCCTATACCTTTCAAATCTACTATGATTTCTCCGGCTACTCCGACATGGCCATCGGCCTCGGTTTGATGTTCGGCTTCCGCTTTGAAGAAAACTTCAACTATCCGTATATCTCCGATTCGATTACCGATTTCTGGCGAAGGTGGCACATTTCCCTGTCCTCCTGGTTTCGGGACTATGTCTATATTCCTCTCGGCGGAAATCGCTGCTCCGCCGGCAGGCATGTTTTCAACCTTCTCCTTGTCTGGTTCCTCACGGGACTCTGGCACGGGGCAAACTGGACGTTTTTCCTCTGGGGGCTCTATTACGGTGTGCTTCTGTTATTGGAAAAGTATCCTCTGAAAAACGTTCTTCCGAAAGTCCCCTCTATCATTCGTCACATTCTTACCCTTTTCCTGATCATTCTGGGCTGGATCCTGTTCCGTTCGGATTCTGCGGCGCAAGCCGTGCTGTATTATAAGGCGATGTTCGGCGGATCCGGTTTTTCCTCCATCCAAGCCGTTTACTATCTGAGGGAATACTGTCCTGAGTTTGTCTGCTGTCTGCTTGCCGTGTTTCCTGTTTCCCGTGTTCTGAAGGATCGATTCCTGGGCAGCGGCAAACCTTGGATGAGAATAGCATGCAGCGTTCTTTCCATGGCTTTTGCTTCATTGGTTTTTCTTTTGAGTTATATGCAGCTGGAATACGGCGGCTTTAACCCGTTTATTTATTTTCAATTTTGAAAGAGGCATATTCAATGGATCAGCGGCAATCTTCAGCCGTACTTCGGATCGTATCCATTCTCTTTGCGGCAGGAATTATCGCTTTCCTGGTTCTCAGCGGATTCTTCACGCTGATCAGAAAGCCGGTATTCTCTTCGTATTATGAAAATCGTTCTCTTGAAGCGATTCCGGAGTATTCTTCTGCCGGTGTGCTGGACGGCAGCTATTTTTCATCTTTAAATATGTATCTTCAGGAGCACGCGGTTGGACGGAACACGCTGCTCCGCTGGGAAACGTTCCTGAACCTGGATATTCTGCAGCGTCCGGTCGTCAGCGACGTAGTGATCGGCGACGACGTATTGTTGGCCTGGCAGGACTTCTGGCTGTACGGGCAGGATGACTTGAAAGAGTCGGCCGAAGCTGCAGCAGAGCGTATCGCGCGCCATGCCCGCACAGCGGAGGAAAACGGCGGGCACTTCTACTATATCGCGGTTCCTCACCAGGCACTGGCATTTGCATATGAGTACCCCCCCTATCTGCAGTCTCACGAGGATTTCTATCGGGACGCCTCTTCATTCCTCGCGGATGCGCTTCAGGACCGCAGCGTATCATTTCTGGATATGTGGAAGGTATTTCAAAGCGCCGGGAATCTGGTAAGCATTTCTTCCAGAACAGATAATCATTTCAGTATTATCGGCGCTCTGGAAACATGCCGATGTCTCCTGGATCAGATCCGGGAAGATACGGGCTATGAACTGCGTTTCCTCGACGATGAGAATTGTCATGTCGAATGGCTGCCCAATCACTATCTCGGTTCCCGATCCCGAAAGCTGTTTGACCTGTGGCCTTCCGACGAAAGATTGGGTATCGTTGTCACAGAAGGCGAACCGCGGTTTACACGCACAGACAAAGCTTCCTGGCTGGAAGGCCAGCAGGAAAGCAGCTGCATCTATTCCCTTCCCGCTTCGCCTGATGAGGTCATATCCTACAACATCTATATGGGCGGCGACTGGGGCTGCACGGAAATCAGGACTGACCGACACGAACTGCCCAGTATACTGATTTACGGAGACAGCTTTACAAATCCGGTGGAATGTCTCCTCTGGCAAGGCTTTGATACGATGTATTCCTTTGATTTTCGTCACTATTCCGAATATGATCTGGATGAACTGATTGCCAGGTATAAGCCGGAGATCGTTGTCTGTATCCGAGATTATGAAGCTGTTCTGAAATCTGACGGAAACGGGCTATGATTTTTCCGAAACGCAGAATTACATATTTACATTTTTCTCCTGTCAGCTATAATGGTATTTATATTTTTAGGATGAGGTGACCGCGTTGCCGGCGGTTTCCGGATTGTTGCGGCGCGTATCCAATGCTTCGGCCACCATCATATCCATCGCTATCATAAGCTTTTAATGTTCAACTTGGTACGATTTGGCGGGCCGAATAATGAGGGCCTCCGATTCAGCAAAGTACAAGAAGATCGATATCCATAATTTCCGCAATTCGATTCTGAACTATGGAAAAGAACTGCACAACAACAGTAAAGCGTTATGTAACGGTAAAGTTCGCGCAGAATTTTGTGCGTAAGGGTATAAATGTGTCAAATAAGCGTGCTTGAACTTAGGTTATTACCGACTTTAAATTTAGGATATTTTTCAAGATTTATTCGAAGAACGGGAGAGATGACTATATGACGATGGCAGGGCTGCTCAGCAGCCATTTTTCCCTGTCACAGAACGCAGAGTTCTGCCTGCGGATCCTGGTCGCCTGCGCCTGCGGCGCGGTCATAGGCATCGAGCGGTCCAGGCGGTTCAAGGAAGCGGGGGTCCGTACCCACGTGATCGTATGCGCGGCCGCAGCGCTGGTCATGGTGGTGTCCAAATACGGCTTCGCTGACCTGTTCGGGCAGGATGGCAATTTCAGCGGCACACGAGGTGCCGACCCTGCGCGTATTGCGGCGCAAGTCATCACAGGCGTGGGCTTCCTGGGCGCTGGCGTTATTTTCCGGAACGGGAACACCGTCAAGGGGCTGACGACGGCAGCCGGCATCTGGGCGACGGCGGGCATCGGGCTTGCCATTGGCACCGGGATGTATTGGCTCGGGGTGTTCGTGACGGTCGCAATCTCGATCCTGCAGTATTTGATGCACCGGTTCACGGTAGGCGCGGATTCCTACGTTTCCGACCTGCTGAAGGTTACCGCGCCGGAGACGGAAGAGTTCCGGGAATACCTGAAAAAGAAGCTGGCGGAATGGAATGCGCAAATGACCGAGATGCACGTCACCCGTGGGAAAAACGGGCTGAGCAGTTATGAGCTGACGCTCCTGCTGCCGAAATACATCGGCTCGGATGAGATTATCGAATGCCTCCAGGAGAACGAAGAGATCACCGAGATTAGCGTAGACCAGATCAACTGACGCCATCGAGAAAAAAACCGGGGGGTCGTAGCGTTTTTGCGTTTCGCTACGGCCCCTTCATTTTGCCCTGCAATCCTGTTTATGGCGTCTTTTCCCCTTAAATCGGATAAGGTATCCAAATACAAAGTGACACGACCGCAAATGCAGCGTGTCACAGATGCTCGTTATTTTCCACGGTCTATTTTAATTATTCCTCTGTTTCTTCCGGGTCAGCGGCGTTTTCCGCTTCTGTAAGCAAATCCGCTTCATCCGCTTTCACGACCGCTTTTTCGGCCTGTTCAGCCTCCAGTGCCGGGAGAATCAGGTACTTCTTGACGATGGGATAACAGGTGAAGACCGTGCAGAACCAGGAAAAAGAATAGAAAAACAGTGGAAGTGTGATCACGGTAATCAACGGGGCAAGAAGAAAAGTAACGACAACACAAGCCAGAGTGACCACCCCGCTGGTCACATTGCGCCGAAAACCCAGAACCACAAACAGCCAGGCATTCTTCAGGATCTGAAAAACACTCAGGTTGATAGTCACTGCCATCAAATAGGTATAATGCCGCATAAACAGCCAAATGACCAAGGCGATCCCGCTGATCACGGAGAGGATCGTGGAAAGGGCAAAACTCAGATTCCGTCCTTCGGCTGCCAGTCTGCCAAACATCCCCCAGATAAACAAGCAAGTCAACAGAAGATCCATGATCCCGAAAAACAGTCCCTGTCGGGCATTGGACCAGGCTCTGCTCCACAGATCCGAAGCCCACGCATGCTCTTCTCTGGCAAAATTGCGATACATATAGGTCAGCCCCATAGTGATCGGACCATAAAGAAGAACAGACAGGATCAGCAGAGGAGTGTTCAGCCAGGCGGGGATGAAGCTGAAAAATGAAGCGATGAAGCCAACGCCGGCAAAAAGGATATACCCCTCTCCCATCGCTTCCAGCCGATCTGCGAAAATTCCATTGATCAGATAGAATGCATATATCACTATGGGCAGGGTGATCAGAAAATAACAGAGGTTCGTGCTGATAAACCGCCAGAACTTTCGAAAGTACAATTCAAAGAACTGGAAAAAGCCATTCTTCACCACGCCTTTACCCGGAACCAGATCCGGCCGGGACTTATACTGATATGGTCTAAAAAGGCTCATTGATTATCTCCTTGGTATCCTGTGCAACGTAATGCTTCAGGCGCGCGGATGCGTCTTATCATATATCTCTTTGAGATGACTGCGTATCACCTTGGTATAGATCTGGGTGGTGGATATGTCTGCATGACCCAGCATCTCCTGAATATCCCGGATATCGGCGCCGTTTTCCAGAAGATGAGCTGCAAATGAATGCCGGAGCGTATGCGGCGTGATTTCCTTCTTTATTCCCGCTTTAGACTGGTAACTCTTCACGATCTTCCAAAAACCCTGGCGGGACATGCGGCTTCCGTTGACATTGACAAAAAGAGCGTTTTCGCCGTTATCTGCTGTGAGGATCGGCCGAACATTCTGCAGATACTCCTGAATCGATTTCACCGCCACTTTATACAGCGGTATGACTCTTTCCTTATCGGCAGAACGGCAAACCAGGAAGCCGACCGAAAGATTCACATCTTCAAGATTCAACCCGATCAGTTCTGATACTCTGATCCCGCTGGCATAAAGCAATTCAAGCATAGCTTTATCCCGAATCCCTTTCGGATCAGTCTGGTCAGGTTGGGACAAGAACGTATCAACTTCATGGTTGGTAAGGATGTTAGGCAGCTTTCTCCCATGTTTTTCGAGCGTGATGCCTGCAGCGGGATTATTCTGCGTGACGCCCTGCTCCATCAGATAGGTATAAAACCGTTTCAGCGAAGCGGCGCAGCGGGAAACCGTCGAAGGAGACTTTCCCAATCCCTGTAAATACCGGAGGTAAGAGGAAATGTCTTCCTTAGATGCGCTGTTCAGCCGGATCGTCCTGTCCTGTTCCAACCATTCGCTGAACAATCGTACATCCCTGCAATAACTGATCGTGGTATTTTCCGTCAACTGCAGGTCTTTTCGCAAGTATTTCTCGAATCGTTCCAGCTCTCTGGCGTTTTCAGACATTTTCTCACCTCCTTGTGCAAGATTCTTATATAAACAAAATGCGGCGAAGTGCAAACGCGATCAGGAAAATAAACAGGTATGCCCAAATCCTGTGCAATGAGTATTTCAGATCGAATATTCTGTTACCTGTACTGGTCCATGACTGCGTGTTTCTGCGGGATATTACTGAAGAAAGCACAGTCAGGCGAAGTAAAACCAAGGTATCAGGGATATATGAGAAGAATAATAACCCTTGTATCGCAAAAACAGCGTTTGATCGGATGATAAAAATACAAGCCAGCCCGACGCAATAACCGAAGATGCAATCCAAAGCAGGCGCCAGGATAAAGCCATAGACGACGAGAGATAAAATAAGCGCGAATACTGCTGTCAGCAGCTCCGCAGCAAAGCAGGCGATCATTGCAACATCTATATGCAAATATAGGATATATGATGTCATATGGTTTTGCGCTTCAACCGAGCAAAGGGATCCGGTCAAACATCCGCTCATGCCGCCAAGCAGAAACGCAAATCCACAAATATATGTTGTCAGCTCCGCCCTTTTTGCCTGCATCATATTGCCTCAGCTCCTCGACTCACGAATTCCGACCTCAGATAACATGCGTCCGATCATGAGATATACACCCGTACGGCTTCGGCTATGATGCTTAATCATGATAACGCATTCATCCGGGATTATCAAGGGAATCGATGCATTTTTCTCGAAAATTTTTATTATTTCTCAAGATTATGTCTACAACATTATGTCTACCTGTGTAAGCTCCGGTCCTTGCCTCCGGTGCGAAAATGCAGTTATTATCAGCGATTATCCTATAGATTTTGTGATTGTTTTCCGATCGCACACAATATCTTGCGGATTTTGAGAATGATTATGTCTACTTCTGTACTGATTACATCTCGTTATATGGTTTTACTTGACGTAATCATCCTCTTCTTTTCCGGGGATGCCTCAGCATAACGATCAGCGCAGGAACAGCCGAGCATGCAGCAAACAGCAGCGTCACCGGCAAATCATGAACATCGTGCTTTCCGATCCAACGTCCGATCACGATCATCATTGCAAGGATGATACCAGGAGCGGCAGCGCAGGTCCTTACCCTCCCCTTTCCTCCTTGACAGGCGATGATGCACCCGGTCAGCGAAGCTATGAATACGAACAACGATAACAGCGGTACAACATACTGATCTCCCACAGTCCCTTTCTGCACCAACCCCGCCCACAGGGAAATCAAAAAGAAACAGACGATAAAACACGCTGCGATTCCCTCAATGATCCTTTTGATCCCCGCGCTGGTTTTTCCTTTGCCTCCAGACATAACAACACCCCCGCACATCTTCTGTTCAGAAGATATGCGGGGGATCATGATCTTTATTCTGCGTTCAGCCCTGAGTCTCCACGCCGTTTGCGGAGATCGCCCAGCGCATGATCTGGATCCGCACCCGATCTTCGCCGGTCTCGAAGGTGATCATGTCGTCCTTGATCGATACGACTTTACCAACCATGCCGCCGATTGTGGTGATCTGGTCACCCACCTGAAGCGAACTTCTCATCTGCTGCAGCTGCTTTTTCTTCTTGTTTTCCGGACGGCTCAG
>JAEEGJ010006584.1_pt1 | contig 34596 bp, 23 predicted proteins | sample 8958761 | NCBI WGS metagenome assembly JAEEGJ01 (sample SAMN16246546, study PRJNA631951) | gut metagenome | biome: gut microbiome; feature: rumen; material: RS-attached | host: Bos | place: Iran: Karaj | collected 2018-10
TTATATTAGGTGGTTCGGCGAAAAATGAGTACCTTTGCACCTCAATTTTGAATAAATATAAAAAACAAGATAGAAAAACGATGAAAATTCAATTCGAAAATCCAGACAAGGTCAATGGTCTGATGACGTTGACCGTGGAAGAGGCAGACTTTAAGGAGAATGTCGAGAAGACACTCAAGGACTATCGTAAGAAGGCAAATGTTCCAGGCTTCCGTCCTGGCATGGTGCCCATGGGACTTATCAAGCGCCAGTTTGGTGCATCGGTGAAGGTGGATGTTATTAACAAGGTCCTCGGCGAGGAGATGTACAAGTACATTAGAGAGAACAACATCCAGATGCTGGGTGAGCCGCTGCCGGCAGAGAACCAGGAGCCCGTTGACATTGAGGGTGAGGCTCCCTACGTGTTCAAGTTTGATGTTGCTGTAGCACCGGAGTTCAAGATCGAGTTGAACGGTAAGAACAAGATAGATTATTATACCATTGAGGTTGACGATAAGATGATCGATCAGCAGGTGGATATGCTTGCCAGCCGTGCCGGCCACAGTGAGAAAGTAGAGGAATATGACGGCGAGCAGCGCGACATGCTGAAAGGCGACTTGAAAGAGCTCGACGCAGAAGGCAACGTGAAAGAGGATGGCATTCAGGTTGAGAATGCTTCTATGCTGCCTTCATATATTAAGGTTGAGGACCAGAAGAAACTCTTCGACGGTGCCAAGACTGGCAGCGTGATTACGTTTAATCCCCGCAAGGCTTATCCCGATAATGACTCAGAGGTAGCTTCCTTGCTGAAGATTGACCGTGAGAAAGCCAAGGATGTAGATGCTGATTTCAGCTATCTCGTAACTGAGATTTCTCGTTATGTGAAGGCTGACGTCAACCAGCAGCTGTTCGACCAGGTATATGGCGAGGGCGCTGTGAAGAGCGAGGATGAGTTCCGTAGCAGAATCGCCGACGAGATTAAGGCTCAGTTTGCCGTTGACTCTGACTACCGTTTCCTTCTTGATGTACGTAAGTACTGCGAGGAGAAAGTGGGCGAGCTGACATTCCCCGATGCCATTCTGAAGCGCGTGATGCTGAACAACAACAAGGACAAGGGCATGGACTTTGTCGAGAAGAACTACGAGCAGAGCATCAAAGAACTGACCTGGCATCTCATCAAGGAGCAGCTGGTATCCGCCAACGGTATTAAGGTGGAGCAGAACGACGTCATGGAAGCAGCGAAAAGTGCTGCCCGTGCGCAGTTCGCACAGTATGGCATGAACAATATTCCTGAGGAGTATCTGGAGAACTATGCCAAGGAGATGATGAAGAAAGAGGACAATGTGCAGGGAATTGTTGACCGCAGCATTGACCAGAAACTCATCGTCGCCCTGAAGAACACTGTTAAACTGAACGAGAAGAGCATCTCTCTGGACGAGTTTAACAAGCTGATGGGCGCTTAAAATCTTTTTTTCGAAAAAAAACTTCTTGAAATATAGAGGTTATCGACTTTTTTTATTATCTTTGTTGCTACGAACAAAAATGAAAGGGTCGATGACCTCTTTTTGTGTCATTAATGGAATAAGAAATTATGAACGATTTTAGAAAATATGCTACCAAGCATCTTGGCATGAACGGAATGGTGCTTGACGATGTTGTTAAGGCTCAGGCGCAGTATTTGAATCCTTATATTCTGGAGGAGCGCCAGTTGAATGTAACGCAGATGGACGTGTTCTCACGTTTGATGATGGACCGTATCATCTTCTTAGGGACGGAGATAGACGATTATACCGCCAACACTTTGCAGGCTCAGTTGCTCTATCTCGACTCGGCAGATCCTGGCAAAGATATCTCGATATACATTAACTCACCGGGTGGAAGCGTAACCGCAGGACTGGGTATTTACGACACGATGCAGTTTATCACGAGTGATGTGGCTACCATCTGCACGGGCATGGCTGCCTCGATGGCTGCTGTGTTGCTGGTCAGCGGTACCGAGGGCAAGCGCTCGGCACTGACCCATAGCCGTGTGATGATTCACCAGCCGCTCGGAGGAGTGCAGGGACAGGCCAGCGATATTGAGATTGAGGCTAAGGAGATTATGAAGTTCAAGAAAGAGCTTTACAACATTATCTCAGAGCATTCGCATACACCGTTTGAGAAAGTGTGGGCCGACAGTGACCGTAATTACTGGATGAATGCAGAGGAGGCCAAGGAGTATGGAATGATTGACGAAGTGCTGAAGAAGAAAAAGTAATGAGAAAAGTTTGCAGTTTTTGTGGTAGGACGGACAAGGAGGTGAAACTGCTGATAACGGGTATCAGCGGCTACATCTGTGAGGATTGTGCCGTGCAGGCTTACCAAATAGCAAAAGAGACGGGCGTGCTGGATAAGAAAGGCAAGAAGACCTCTTCTGCTCCGAAGATCAAGAAGGTGCCCAAGCCTCGTGAAATCAAGGCTTTTCTCGATCAATATGTCATTGGACAGGACGATGCCAAGCGCTATCTGGCAGTTTCTGTCTACAACCACTATAAGCGTCTGCAGCAACCCAGTACAGACGACGGTGTGGAAATAGAGAAGAGTAATATTATTATGGTAGGCAGCACCGGTACTGGCAAGACCTTGCTGGCGCGTACCATTGCCAAATTGCTCGATGTCCCGTTCACCATTGTCGACGCTACGGTGTTTACCGAGGCCGGCTATGTGGGCGAGGATGTGGAGAGTATCCTCAGCCGTTTGTTGCAAGTGGCTGACTATGACCAGGAGGCTGCTGAGCGTGGCATCGTGTTTATCGACGAGATAGACAAGATTGCCCGTAAGAGCGACAATCCGTCAATCACACGTGACGTAAGCGGAGAGGGTGTGCAACAGAGTCTGTTGAAACTGCTGGAGGGAACGGTTGTGAATGTGCCGCCGCAGGGTGGCCGTAAGCATCCCGACCAGGAGTATATTCATCTGGATACCCGTAATATCCTGTTTATCTGCGGTGGCGCCTTCGATGGTATAGAGCGCAAAATAGCCCAGCGAATGAATACCCATGTGGTGGGTTATAACTCTATTCAGAATGTAAGAAATATTGACAAGGAAGACTTGATGAAGTATATTCAGCCGCAAGACCTGAAATCGTTCGGGTTGATTCCTGAAATTATCGGGCGACTTCCTGTCTTAACGCATCTGAACCCACTCGACCGTCAGGCACTGCGTAACATCTTGACAGAGCCGAAGAACTCTATCGTGAAGCAGTATGTCAAACTTTTTGAGATGGACGGAATCACGTTGACGTTCGATGATGACGTGCTCGACTTTATGGTCGACAAGGCCGTAGAGTATAAGCTGGGAGCCCGTGGGTTGCGCTCAATAGTAGAGAATGTGATGATAGACGCCATGTATGAGGTACCCTCGAAGCGGGTGAAGACCTTTAAGGTGACACTCGACTATGCGAAAGAACAACTGGAGAAGTCGATGCTCAAACATCGGAACTCAGCCTAAAACCTGAATAGAAACACACTACTTTTACCATGACCAAAGAAGTTAATCTTACATTAAAACTGAAGCAGTATTTTGGCTTTGATAAGTTCAAGGGCGATCAGGAGGCTATTATCCGGAACGTCCTGGCGGGGAAAGACACATTTGTACTGATGCCCACGGGAGGGGGCAAGTCGTTATGCTATCAGATGCCGTCGCTACTGATGGAGGGAACGGCTATTGTCATATCGCCGCTTATCGCCTTAATGAAGAATCAGGTGGATGTGATTAACGGAATGAGCGAGGTAAATGGTGTGGCCCATTATCTGAATTCATCGCTGAACAAGGCCGCTATCGATCAGGTGAAGGCAGATATTCTGAAAGGTGTTACCAAATTGCTGTATGTGGCTCCTGAGTCGTTGACGAAGGAGGAGAATGTGGATTTCCTGAAAACCATCAAGATCTCGTTCTATGCCATCGATGAGGCACATTGTATTTCGGAGTGGGGACATGACTTCAGACCCGAATACAGGCGAATACGGCCTATCATCAACGAGATAGGAAAGGCCCCGGTGATAGCGCTTACGGCCACGGCTACCGATAAGGTGCGTACAGATATCAAGAAGAACTTGGGCATCTTGGACGCCACTGAGTATAAAAGCTCTTTCAACAGGCCTAATTTGTATTATGAGGTACGGCCCAAGAGCAAAGATATTGACAGGCAGATCATCATGTTCATCAAGCAGAATCCCGGCAAGAGCGGCATTATCTATTGCTTGTCGCGCAAGAAAGTGGAGGAGCTTGCTGCCATCTTGCAGGCCAACGATATCAAGGCTGCGCCCTATCATGCCGGTCTTGACTCAGTGACCCGCTCGCAGACGCAAGATGATTTCCTGATGGAGGAAATCGATATCATTGTGGCTACCATTGCATTTGGCATGGGCATCGACAAACCTGATGTGCGTTTTGTCATCCATTACGATATTCCCAAGAGCCTCGAAGGCTATTATCAGGAGACCGGACGTGCCGGGCGCGATGGAGGAGAAGGCAAATGTATCACTTTCTATGCCTATAAAGACCTGCAGAAATTAGAGAAATTCATGGAGGGAAAGCCTGTGGCAGAGCAAGATATCGGCCGCCAACTGTTGCAAGAGACAGCCGCATATGCCGAATCGTCGGTGTGCAGGCGTAAGATGCTGCTCCACTACTTTGGCGAGGAATACCCTAGGGACAATTGCGGGAACTGTGATAATTGCCTGCATCCGAAAAACAAGATTGAGGCACAGAATGCCTTGGAGATTGTGCTTCGTGCCATCATCGCTATCAAGGAAAACTTCCGCACAGACTATGTCATTGACTTCGTTACCGGTAAGGAAAGTAACGAGATTCTGGCACATAAGCATCAGGAACTGGACGAGTTCGGATCCGGTGAGGACGAGAACCCGAAATTGTGGAACCCGGTCATCCGTCAGGCACTCATTGCCGGTTATCTGAAGAAAGATGTCGAGAACTACGGTCTGCTGAAAGTGACGGCAGCCGGAAAGAAGTTCTTGAAGAAGCCGACAAGCTTTATGATTGTTGAGGATACCGAATTCAAGGATTATGAAGAGGAAGGACCTGGCGAAGGTGGCGGAACGGCATTAGACCCGACGCTCCACTCCATATTGAAAGACCTCAGGAAAAAGGTTGCTCAGAAGCAGAAAGTGCCTCCCTATGTGGTGTTCCAGGATGTGTCGCTCGAACAGATGGCCACGGTTTATCCAGTCACCATCGAGGAACTGCAGAATATTCAGGGCGTAGGCGCGGGTAAGGCCAAACGCTATGGAAAGGAGTTTATCGACCTCATCAGTAAGTATTGCAAGGAGAATGAGATTGAGAGACCCGAAGAGTTGCGTGTTCGTACTGTGGCAAAAAAGTCGATGCTGAAGGTGAAAATCATCCAAAGCATTGACCGTCAGGTGGCGCTCGACGATATTGCCAATGCACAGGGTATCGATTTCGATGAGTTGCTCGATGAGGTTGAGGCCATTGTCTACAGTGGTACAAAGCTCAATATCGACTATTTCCTCGAAGAGGTGATGGACGAAGATCATATTGATGATATCTACGACTATTTCCTGGAGAGTGATACAGACAATCTGGAAGATGCGATGGACGAGCTCGGCGACGACTATAGCGAAGATGAGGTACGTCTGGTCCGTATCAAGTTCCTCTCAGAAATGGCCAATTAATCAACTTTTATGCACAAAAAATGCCGCTCAATGGGCGGCATTTTTTGTGTGCAGTCATAATGGTTTACCTTGGTATCAAGGTATAGGTGAATTCGCTAATCACGAGGAAGTACGGATTGTGGAGATTGATTTGTTTGGTGATGACAAGTTGATCCTCAGCATCAGTAGAGCCCTTTACAAATTCTGTACTCATCGAACCGTTGAAATGATCGTCACGGAAGCTGTTAAAGCCCCAGTCGCAACCAATGATGTTGTCGCCTTTGTCCTCCCATGTCCATGTTCCAACGTTGATAAAGTCATCGGCATAAGTAACAGCAAATGTTCCGTATTCTGTTAGCAACAAATCTTTGCACTTGCTATTAAACTGTTCGTTGTCCGTGTCGTAATCCTTAACTTTATCATTTCTGTACCATTTGCTGAAATCGCATCCATCGATATCGAAATCAACTAAAACATTGTTGTTCACCCGTAGGGCAAAGTGACTCTTTGAAAAACGCCAATGGCGGCAGAAAGCCCTGCTCATGTCATCTGACAGTTTCTTGGGTGCAACAGTAGCATTCACTTCGTGGGTATATCCTTCCGAGATGATGGTAATCTTAGTAGATGCGAGATCCTGGTCTATAGCGACTGTACCGAATCCGTCGAGACGATATCCACCGTCTATGACAGTGAACTTTCCGTGCACATAGAGATCAGCCAACGTGATGTCACCACTGTTTTTTGCAGGAGTCTTGCGCGTAACAATATATTCTCCATTAGGGGTAAATTCGATAGAGGAAAATTCCTCGCTCCCCTGAATGTTATACTTTACGCCTTCCGTTACAAGGTTGGGCGAAGAATCATTGTTTTTTTCATCGTCACTAGAACAGGAAATAAATGCTAGCGAGAATGTAAAGAGAGCCATCAGAGACAGCAAAATTTTAATCTTCTTCATAATCTTTCTATTTTTAGTATGTTTTGTTCTCATAGCAAAAATAGAAATTATTTTTGTGAGTTGACGAGACTCTTAGTCATATTTAACAGAAAAGGCCGTTTTTAATGAATATTAGTGGCATCTAACAATGGAAGTATGAAGTTGGAGAAGATTCCGTATCACATGCGTCTGCACGCGTTAAATAGAATTAATCGAAAGCATAAAATTGAGAAAGGTTTGCTCATATGGTGAAAAATGTGTATCTTTGCACGCAATAAATTTTAAACATCTATATGGCTTCATTTGTTGCAGACAAAATTGTGATGGACGGTCTGACGTTTGATGACGTCCTGTTAATCCCAGCTTATTCAGAAGTACTGCCCAAGACGGTAGAGTTGAAAACCAAGTTCTCGCGTAACATCGACTTGAACGTGCCGTTTGTGACGGCTGCTATGGATACGGTCACCGAGTCGCGGATGGCTATCGCTATTGCGCGTGAGGGTGGTATCGGTGTCGTTCATAAGAATATGTCGATAGAAGACCAGGCCCGTCAGGTAGCTATCGTGAAGCGTGCGGAGAATGGAATGATTTACGATCCTGTTACAATCCGTCGCGGAAGCACTGTCGCTGATGCTTTGGCAATGATGGCAGAGTATCACATTGGCGGTATTCCCGTGGTTGACGAACAGAACCATCTGGTGGGTATTGTAACCAATCGTGACCTGCGTTTTGAGCGCAGACTTGACCATCCCATCGACGATGTGATGACCAGTGAGAATCTGGTGACCACACATCAGCAGACTGACCTGATTGCAGCTGCACAGATTCTACAGGAGAATAAGATTGAGAAACTGCCTGTTGTGGATGCAAACAACAAACTGGTGGGCCTGATCACTTATAAGGATATCACCAAGGCAAAGGATAAGCCCATGGCATGTAAGGATGAGAAAGGCCGTTTGCGCGTAGCTGCCGGTGTGGGAGTGACATACGACACACTCGAGCGCATGCAGGCTTTAGTTGACGCGGGGGCAGATGCCATCGTCATCGATACAGCCCATGGCCATTCGAAAGGCGTTATCGAGAAACTGGATGAGGCCAAGCTTTCGTTCCCCAGCATTGATATTGTAGTGGGTAACGTGGCTACTGGTGCTGCAGCAAAGATGCTGGTGGAGCATGGAGCAGACGCCGTGAAGGTAGGTATCGGCCCGGGTTCTATCTGTACAACCCGTGTGGTTGCCGGAGTCGGTGTTCCTCAGTTAAGTGCCGTATACGATGTCTACAGTGCCCTGTTGGGAACAGGTGTACCCCTGATTGCTGATGGCGGTCTGCGTTATTCGGGTGATATTGTGAAGGCTTTAGCTGCCGGTGGAAGCTCTGTGATGATTGGCTCGCTTGTGGCAGGAACAGAAGAAAGTCCTGGTGATACCATTATCTACAATGGTCGTAAGTTCAAGAGCTATCGCGGTATGGGCTCGCTGGAGGCTATGGAGCAGAAACACGGTTCGAAAGACCGCTATTTCCAGGGAGATACCGTTGAAGCCAAGAAGTTGGTGCCCGAGGGAATTGCCGGACGTGTGCCTTATAAGGGAACTGTTCAGGAGGTCATCTACCAACTGACTGGTGGACTGCGCTCGGGAATGGGCTATTGTGGTGCTGCCAGCATAGAGAAATTGCATGAGGCTAAGTTTACCCGCATTACCAATGCAGGTGTGATGGAGAGCCATCCGCATGATATCACCATCACCAGTGAGGCTCCCAACTACAGCCGTCCTAACGATTAATTCTGTTTGATTGATAAGTAAATAAAGATAGTTATGAAGAAGATTGCCATTGCGATAATCCTGCTTTCTGTCGCAATTCAGTATGCAGCAGCACTGCCTCAGTCAGATGATGTAATTATTATGACAGTGAATGGCGTACCGGTGACACGTTCCGAGTTTGAGTATTCATATAATAAAAACAACTCCGAGGGCGTGATAGACAAGAAAACGGTGGATGAGTATGTCGATCTCTTCATCAACTATAAGCTGAAAGTGGCTGCTGCGCTTGATGCAAAGCTGGATACCTTGACTTCGTTCAAGGAGGAGTTTGCCATGTATCGTGACCAGCAGATTCGTCCGTCTTTTGTTTTTGATGCTGATTTGTTGGCTGAGGCCCAAAAAGTTTATGATGAGACAAAAGAACGTATTGGGCCGAGAGGACTGATTATGCCTGCCCACATTCTGCTTCGTCTGGCACAGAAAGCTCCGAAGAGCGAGCAGGAAAAGGCTAAGGTGCGCATCGACTCCATTTACCAGGCACTGCAAAAGGGTGCAGATTTTTCCGCAATGGCAAAAAAACTGTCACAGGATCCAGGGTCTGCCGCCAATGGAGGCTTGCTTCCCTGGCTAAGTCCAGGACAGACTCTTCCCGAGTTTGAGCAGGAGGCTTATGCCTTACAGCCAGGACAGATGAGCAAGCCGTTTCTTTCGCCAGCAGGCTATCACATCATTCTGATGAAAGACCGCAAGCAGCTGGAGCCGTTCGACTCGTTGAAAAACGATATTCTGCAGTTCTTGGAGCAGAGAGGTGTGCGTGAGCGTATTACTGACACAAAGATCAAAGAGGCGGTGGATGCATCGAATGGCGAGTTGACAGCTGCAAAACTGATGGAGCAGCGTGCTAACGAGATGGCAGAGAAAGACGAAGATTTGAAGAATCTGATTCGCGAATACCACGACGGACTGTTGTTATATGAGATCAGTACCCGTGAGGTATGGGATAAAGCAGCTAAGGATGAGGCTGGCCAAAAAGCTTATTTCAATGCCAACAAGAAGAGATACAACTGGGATGAACCGCGATTCAAAGGCATGGCCTATCACGTGAAGACTAAGGCAGATGTGAAAGCAGTGAAGAACTGTGTGAAGAATGTGCCTTTTGACCAATGGGCAGAGCGTTTGCGCAAGACTTTCAACAACGATTCTATCATCCGTATCCGCGTGGAGAAGGGTATCTTTAAGAAGGGCGATAACGCTTTGATTGACAAAAAGATATTTAAGCAGAACGTGGAGGTAACACCTGTGAAGGACTATCCGATAGATGCTACTTTCGGTAAGAAACTGAAAAAAGGTCCGGAGGATTATCAGGACGTGAAGCAATTGGTTATCTCTGACTATCAGGATGCCCTTGAGAAGGAGTGGGTGGCTGAGTTGCGGAAGCGTTATCCTGTGGTCGTGAACAAGGATGTGGTGAAAACAGTGAACAAACATAATTGAAAATAGATGAAACTAGGAAAGAAAATCTGTTTGTGCGTGATAGCAACAATGCTGGTTGCAGCCGGCATGAATGCCGGTATCCGTAAGGCTGGACGCTCAAATGACGACAATAAGGAGAAAAAAGACTCAGTAAAGACCGACGAACGGGCACCAGAACACAGTATTGTGGATGAGGTGATCTGGGTGGTCGGTGACGAGCCTATTCTGAAATCGGATGTTGAAACCATGCGCCTGCAAGGGGAAATGGAAGGAATTAAGTTTCCAGGTAATCCTGACTGTTCCATACCGGAGCAGCTGGCTGTACAGAAACTTTTTCTCCATCAGGCAGAAATAGATAGTGTCGAGGTGACAGAGAGTGAGGTAGCACAGGATATTGACTGGCAGATTGAGGCCTGGACACAGGCTATCGGCAGTCGCGAGAAACTCGAGGAGTATAAGAAACAGTCTATCTCGCAGATGCGTCAGGAGATGCATGATGACATCAAGAATCGCAAGCTCATCCAGAAGATGAAGATGCAGTTGGTGGAGGATGTGACTGCCACTCCGGCTGATGTGCGCAATTATTTTAAGGATTTACCCGACGACAGCATTCCCTTTGTGCCTACTACTGTCGAGGTGCAGCTGATTACCAATGCCCCGAAGATAGCACAAGAAGAGATCAACCGGGTGAAGGATCAGCTTCGCGAATATACAGATCGTGTAACCAAAGGCGAAATCACCTTTGCTACACTGGCCCGTATGTATTCTGAGGACCCCGGTTCGGCCCGACAAGGTGGTGAACTAGGCTATATGGGCCGTGGAATGCTTGATCCCGCATTTGCTGCTGTGGCTTTCAACCTGACTGATCCGAAAAAGATTTCGAAGATTGTGGAGACAGAGTTCGGCTTTCATATCATCCAGTTGATTGACAAACGTGGAGATAAACTGAACTGCCGTCATATCCTGATGAAACCGAAAGTGGATCCTGAGGCTGTAGAAAAGACAAAACTTCGTCTTGACTCCATCGCCGATGATATCCGTGCTGCCAAGTTCTCCTTTGAGGAGGCAGCCACATACATCTCTGATGATAAGGATACGCGCAACAACCATGGTTTGATGGCATTTACAGACAGAGAGACTCAAACGCGTACGTCTAAATTCCGCATGCAGGATCTGCCCAGCGAGATTGCCCGTGTGGTGGACACATTGAAAGTGGGCCAGTTGTCGAAGTCGTTTGATATGATTAACGATAAGGGAAAAACTGTCTGCGCAATCGTGAAACTGAAGAGCCGTGTTGAGGGACATCGTGCCACAATTACCGAGGATTTCCAAACAATGAAGAATGTCGTTGTGGCCAAACGCAAAGATGACTTCCTCAAGGAATGGGTAAAAAATAAGCTGAAATCAATCTATGTACGTGTGAATGACCGGTACAGAGATTGTGAGTTCGAATATGAAGGCTGGATCAAGTAAAGATTGTAGTAAACCGGCCTTGTCTCTAGGATAATCATATGCGTGCAAGCAAAAGAACGTTTTTTATACTAATCCTATGCCTGTTTGGCCTTTGTTTGGCACAGTCGAAAGGCCCGAGAAAGCATAAACGCGCTAAGACTACCGACGAGCGCGTCTATCTTTTGCATGCCGATGAGTTGCGATATGACCAATATGGCAGCGTGCCTGACGCTCAGATCGTAAAAGGAAAAGTCTCTTTTCGACATAAAGGAGCACGGCTTACTTGTGACAGTGCCTATTTTTACGAAAGTTCCAACTCGTTCGATGCGTTCGGGCATGTGCGTTTGCGACAAGGTGACACGTTGACTTTGGTCAGCGATTATGCCTATTACGACGGAAACGACCAGATGGCTTATGCCCGCAGGAATGTGGTGCTGACCCACCGGGGCTCGAAACTATATACCGATAGCCTGATTTACGACCGTTTGTATGATATGGGATGGTTCGTAGAAGGCGGAAAACTGGTAGATAAGAAGAATGTGCTGACCAGCGACTGGGGCGAATACCATGCTGATACACGTGAGGCAAAGTTTAATTATAGTGTTAATTTGAAGAATCCTAAGTTCCTGTTGACGACTGATACCCTGTATTACGACACGAAGACAGGAATAGCCCACATGGTTGGACCTTCAAAAGTGACCTCTGATGGAAGTATTGTCAACACGGAAGACGGTTACTATGACACTAACAAAGAGCGTGCTCAGTTGTTTGGACGTTCCACAGTTGTGGACAAAGAAAAGAATATTACAGCCGACAGTCTCTACTACGACGAGAAAAATGGTATTAGCGAGGGCTATCGCAATGTAGTGTATGTGGATAAGGCAAACCGTAACATGATGACCTGTAACACGTTTAAGTATAATGAGAAAACAGGTTGTGGTTTTGCGGCAGACAACCCTGTGCTGATTGACTATTCGCAAAAGGACACATTGTGGGTGCACTCTGACACAATGAGAGTAGAGGCCTTTAATTTTGATACAGATTCTGTGTACCGTAAGGTGCATTGCTACAACAAAGTCCGGGCTTATCGGGTGGACGTGCAGGCTGTTTGCGACTCGTTGGTCTACAACTCGTTGGATTCGTGTATGACCATGTATCGTGATCCTATTGCATGGTATGGAGAGCGACAGTTGTTAGGCGAGCGAATAGAGGTCTTTATGAAAGACTCGACGATTGATCGCGGTCGAGTTATCGGTCAAGCTCTTTCGGTAGAGAAAACCCATGGCGAGGACCATTTCAATCAGATTTCCTCGCACCGCATGTACGCTTTCTTCAAGGACGGTGAAGTCTACAGAAGCGATGCCGGAGGAAATGTACTGACCGTTTTCTATCCTGTGGAGGAGAAAGATACGACTCTGCTGGCTCATAACTATTTGGAGACGGACACTTTGTCTATGTTCATGGAGAAGAGACAACTGCTGAAAATATGGGCATCGAAGCATACGGGAACATGGTATCCTATCACACAGATTCCTCCATCGAAGCGTTTCTTGCCTCAGTTTGCATGGTTCGACTATATTCGTCCGCTTGATAAAGATGATATTTTTGTATGGCGGGGGAAGAAAGATGGTACAGAACTAAAGGAGACACCTCGTCGTCAGGCTCCCTTACAACGTTTATCGAAAGAGAATAAAGCTGTAACCCAGCCACAGGAAAAGGAGGACGAAGCACCTTCTCCAGACCCTCAACCTTCAACCTCGAACTGATATGTCAGACATAATACAGCTATTGCCCGATTCTGTTGCCAACCAGATTGCTGCTGGTGAGGTAATTCAGAGACCGGCTTCCGTGATTAAGGAGCTGGTGGAGAATGCTGTGGATGCTGGCGCCGACGAGATTCATGTGATGGTTGTCGATGCTGGACGCACTTCCATACAAGTGATTGATAATGGAATTGGAATGTCTGAGACTGATGCCCGGTTGGCATTTGAGCGCCATGCCACATCCAAAATACGCAAAGCCGATGATTTGTTTGCGTTGACTACGATGGGTTTTCGCGGTGAGGCATTACCCTCGATAGCTGCAGTGTCACAAGTTGAGCTGAAAACCCGCACCACATCCGAGGAGATTGGTACGCACTTGATGCTTTCTGGGTCAAGAGTTGTGAGTCAGGAGCCCGTCTCATGTCCTGTGGGAAGTAACTTCCTCATCAGTAACTTGTTCTTTAATGTCCCTGCACGCCGAAAGTTCCTCAAGTCGAATGCAACAGAGTTGAACAATATTCTGGCAGCCTTTGAGCGTGTTGTTTTGGTTAATCCGCAGATATCATTCACGTTCCATAGTAATGGGGTAGAGGTATACAATCTTCGGGCATGTGGACTTCGCCAGCGCATAGTCGATGTTTTTGGTAAGAAAATCAGTCAGGAACTCCTTCCTGTGGAGGCTGATACGACCATGTGCCGAATTACTGGCTTTGTGGGGAAACCTGAGTCTGCCAAGAAAAAAGGCGCGCGTCAGTTCTTTTTTGTAAATGGAAGGTTTATGAGGCATGCCTATTTCCACAAAGCGGTTCAAAGTGCTTACGAGCGTTTGGTACAAACGGGTGACCAAGTCCCGTATTTTATCTATTTCAATGTTCGTCCAGAAGATATTGATGTGAATATCCATCCTACCAAAACGGAGATTAAGTTTGAGAACGAACAACCTATCTGGCAGATTCTGGTGGCTGCCGTTAAAGAGGCAGTGGGGAAGTTTAATGAGATTCCTTCGATAGATTTTGATGTTGTGGGAAAACCTGATATACCTGTTTTTAATCCTTTCCAGCAGAATGTAGATGTGCCTAAGGTGAACTATGACCCACAGTATAATCCATTCAAGGCTACATCGAAGGCTACTCGTAGAGAAACCTCACAAGATAAATCGGTGCCTGCAGGATGGGAACAGCTGTATGATGGGCTGCAAAGTAAGCAGCCGGCAGAATATTCTATCTTTGATGACCAGCCTGCTGAGAATGTGAATGGCAGCTTGATAGCAGAGAAATCTCCTACCCATTACCAATATAAAGGAATGTATATCATGACGGCTGTGAAGTCAGGATTGATGATTGTCGACCAGCATCGGGCGCACGTGCGTATATTATATGAAGGATACATCAAACAGCTGAAAGAAGGTATCACCAATTCACAAAAGGTCCTCTTCCCAGAAATCATCCAGCTTACGCCTGCAGAGGAAATGATTCTACAACAGGTGATGGCTGAGATGGAGGGACTTGGATTCGAACTGACGAATCTTGGTGGCGGCAGTTACGCCATTCAGTCTGTCCCAACAGGTCTGGATGGTATCAATATGGTTCCATTGTTAAGAAATATGATAGCTTCTGCTGATGAACAAGGCGTATCTGTTGCCGACGAAATAAACCATTCGTTAGCCTTGAGTATGGCAAGAAGTGCAGCTATCCCGCGAGGACAAGTACTTAGCAATGAGGAGATGGAGAATATCTTCAACCAACTGTTCTCATGCACCAATGTTAACTATACTCCCGACGGAAAAGTAATACTTTGTATCCTTCGACAGCAAGAAATTGAGCATTTGTTGGGATAAAATGATGTTAAATTCGTATTTTTTTGAAAAAAATTTTTTAAGTTTCGGAATATTTGTTTATCTTTGCAAAAAATTAAAGCGAGGGACTAAATAGTAATAATTATAATTATTTAAGATTTATGAGAAAATTATTAGTTATTCTGGCATTTGCCAGTTTCTCTGTGGCCTCTTTCGCACAGGCTGCAGAAACTCCATCGGAGAAGTATAGTGTAGCTACCAATTCTTTTTGGAGCAATTGGTTTGTTCAGGGCAACTTCGCTTGGACCGCATTCTATTCTAATGAAGAGAAGCACGAGGGTTTTGCTAAGAGTCCTTTGAAGGATTTCCGTCGTGGTCTTGGTTTCTCTGTTGCTGTTGGTAAGTGGTTCACACCTGGTATTGGCCTTCGCACGAAGTTGAATGCTATGACCGGTAAGAGTGTAATCTCAACTGATGCTGACATTAACAAGATTAAGTATTGGAATCTGCAGGAGCAGGCTCTGCTTAACCTGAGCAATCTGTTCTGCGGTTACAATCCTGACCGTGTTTGGAACATTAGTCCTTACTTTGGTGTAGGTATCGCCCGTAACTGTTCTTACAATACTTATGAAGTAGTAGGTAGCGCTGGTATCTTGAATACTTGGAAACTTACTGACAAGCTTCGTTTCAACCTCGACCTCGGTTACAACCTCTGTGGTGATGACTTCGAAGGTATGGAGTACGCTTGGGGTCGTAACCTGGATGCTGCTCACGACCGTTGGTTCACCGCTGAAGTTGGTTTGACACTGAATCTCGGTAAGGGTACATTCAATAAGGTTCCCGATGTGGACGCTCTGAAGGCTATGCACCAGGGACAGCTCGACGCTCTTAACGCACAGCTCGCTGACCTCCAGGCTGAGAACCAGAACCTCCGCAACCGTGAGCCAGAGATCAAGTACGTTCGCGACACTATCAACCAGTCGGTTCACGACTTCGTTACCACTCCGGTATCTGTATTCTTCGATCTCGCAAAGATCAACGTTGCTAACCTGAAGGATCTCGTTAACGTACAGGCTCTTGCTAAGTATGCTAAGGAGAACAACAGCAACCTCCTCGTTACAGGTTATGCTGACAGCGCAACAGGTACACCTGCTATCAACGAGCGTCTGTCTATGGAGCGTGCTGAGACCGTTAAGAACGAGCTCATCAAGATGGGTATTTCTGAGAGCAAGATCCGCTGCACACACAATGGTGGTGTGAACATCCTTGGCCAGAAGTGTCCGAAGGAGTTCGACCGTCGTGCTACTGTACAGATTGTTGACTAATCAAAAAGAAAAATATTTAGAAAATAATCCGCCAAATTTTTGGCGGATTATTTTTTTTGTTGTATCTTTGCACCCGCTTACGACAAGTAAGGGCGCTTAGCTCAGCTGGTTTAGAGCATCTGCCTTACAAGCAGAGGGTCGGCGGTTCGAATCCGTCAGCGCCCACGAGGGTGGTTTCCCTGTTATCCTTCGGGATGGCAGGGATTTTTTATTCATGGTAATTAGCCTTTATTATAATACGTTTAGCCATTCATTGCGTCTTAACTGGTCATTCATATCATCACAATTGGTCATTTATTATATCTCCAATGGTTATTAATTATGTGTTAAGTAGCCATTAGTTACGTTTCAACTGTGCATTAATTTCGTTATGGCCATTCATAACATACAAATCAGTCCCTATCATTCAGTCATCAAAAACGTATTAAGTGGGTTATCGTTTAGATCATAATCTGATAATCAAGTAGTCCTTTAGTGTTTTACGTTGCCAATGACATGGTTGTGAGTATTGATTATTTGTTGTAAAATGCATTTTCCCGCTTTCATTGTGTTCGTTTTTCCTCTTTTTTTCTTACCTTTGCCAACGGAATAAGCATATAAAACTAGATGAAACATGATTTGGAATCCAAGTATTGAATGTATGGATCGCGAACAGTTGCGCGAAATCCAAAGTAAACGTTTGGTGAAGATAGTCGATTATGTCTATCATAATACACCATTCTATCGTAGTAAGTTCCAAGAGATGGGGCTTGTTCCAGAGGATATCAAGAGTATTGATGACATTGCCAAATTGCCGTTTACGGATAAGTTAGATCTTCGCGATAACTATCCGTTTGGTCTTGCTGCTGTTCCGATGAGCCAGATAGTTCGAATTCACGCGTCTTCCGGAACGACAGGAAAACCGGTGGTGGTGTTGTATACGCGCAGGGATTTGGCCATGTGGGCCGAGAGCATCTCCCGTGCTTTTACGGCTTACGGTGCCTCAAAAGATGATATTTTCCAGATTTCTTATGGATATGGCTTGTTTACAGGCGGCCTTGGAGCGCATGATGGCGCACAGAATATAGGCGCCAGTGTCATTCCTATATCATCCGGAAATACCCAGAAGCAGATCACGTTGATGCACGATTTCGGCGCCACAGTACTCTGTTGCACACCTTCTTATGCACAATTCCTCGGCGAGGCCATGAACGAGTCGGATTGGAAGCGCGATGAGTTTAAACTACGCATTGGTGCTTTCGGCGCTGAGCCATGGACAGAGAACATGCGTGTAAAACTTGAGGAGACCTTGGGCATTAAGGCATACGATATCTATGGACTAAGCGAGGTGGCTGGTCCTGGCGTCGGCTTTGAGTGTGAGTGTCAGCATGGTACCCATTTGAACGAAGACTATTTCTATCCAGAGATTGTGAACCCTGAGACTGGCGAGCCGTTGCCGGAAGGCTCCTTCGGCGAGCTTTGTTTCACACATCTGACCAAAGAGGGCATGCCTTTGTTGCGCTATCGTACTCACGACCTCACCGCCTTGCATTATGACAAGTGCGATTGTGGCCGAACTTTGGTTCGTATGGATCGCATTCTCGGCCGTTGCGACGATATGCTGATTATCCGCGGAGTGAATGTGTTCCCGTCTCAGATTGAGGCCGTTATCCTGACGCAGCCGGAGTTTGAGCCGCATTTCATGCTCATTGTCGACCGTATTAATAATACCGACACGAGCGAGCTACAGATAGAAGTGAAGGAAGACTACTTTACCGACGACATGGCCACGATGGTAGGTCTCCAAAGAAAGCTGGAGTCGGAGCTTCGTAGTGTCATTGGTCTCGGCTTTAAGGTGCGGCTTGTTGAGCCAAAGGGCATCGAGCGCAGCACGGGCAAGGCCAAGCGTGTGATTGACAAACGTGTATTGTAACCTAAACCAAAATAATATGAGAGCAAAACAGTTGTCTATTTTCCTGGAGAACAAGTCTGGCCGGCTGACCGAAGTTACTGAGGCGCTGGGCAGGGCTGGCGTGAATCTCAGCGCGATGAGCATCGCTGACAATAGCGATTTCGGCATTCTCCGTTGTATTGTCTCCGATCCCGACAAAGCCTATCGGGTGTTGAAGGAGGAGCATTTTGCCGTGAAGATTACCGATGTGATTGGTTTCACGTGTCCTAATACGAGCGGTTCGCTGGCTATAGTGTTGAAATATCTGAGCGACAGAGGCGTGTTCATTGAGTATATGTATTCATTTGCCAATGGCAATGTTGCCAATATCGTTATCCGGCCTACCGACTTGGAGTCGTGTGAGCGGATATTGGAGGAAAAGAAGGTCGACCTTATGGCCGACAGCGACCTCTATCGTCTTTGATGTAAATTTTTCTTACAAAGTTTTTTAGTCCCTTCCTGTCCCTGGAGAGGAGAGAATTGCCTTGGTGTCAATCCATTCAAGTGTATTTTCTCTGCTCTTTAGGGAAGTGGAAGGGACTTTGATTAGATTCGGGGCGAGCTAAACAATCAGTGGTGACGTTTTTCTTACAGATTTTCATTTTTACTCTATCTTCTGGTCAGCGTTCTGCATTTGCCGAACAGCCTTCCACGGCGCTGGAGTTGCTTTCTGCCACGCCGGAGTAGCCTTCCACAGTGCCGGAGCAGCCATCTCAACACCTAAGCAACCTCCTGTAATAACGGAAAAGCTTTCACGTTTTTATACCGCTTTTTCTGCTAAGTTTTCCGTAATCAGCACTTTGATGATAGCTAATAAGAAAAAAGTTGGGTAAAAATTTGGCAAACTCAGATTTTTGCCGTACCTTTGCACCCGCTTACAAAAAGCAAGGGCGCTTAGCTCAGCTGGTTTAGAGCATCTGCCTTACAAGCAGAGGGTCGGCGGTTCGAATCCGTCAGCGCCCACAAATCGTTAAAATAGAGAGGAAACTGCAATTCATTGCAGTTTCTTTTCATTTTATGAAAATTTATCAGTTGTCAGTTGGCGATTATGTTTTTTATGTGTACCTTTGCATCCTCAATTAATTGAATATATATGAATTTGGACGTACTTACAGCTATCTCTCCTATTGATGGTCGCTATAGAGGAAAAACAGAATCATTAGCAGCTTACTTTTCTGAGTATGCACTTATCCGTTACAGAGTGCGCGTGGAAATAGAGTATTTTATTACCCTATGCGAATTGCCATTGCCACAGCTTGCCGGATTCGACCATTCTCTCTTCCCTCAGCTCCGCGCCATTTACGAGAATTTCACCGAGGCTGACGCACAGCGTGTGAAGGATATCGAGAAGGTAACCAACCACGACGTGAAGGCTGTTGAGTACTTTATCAAAGAGCAATTCGACAAGATTTCCTCGTCGTTACTCGAGCCCTACAAGGAGTTTGTTCATTTTGGCCTGACTTCCCAGGACATTAACAACACGAGCGTCCCCCTCTCTATCAAGGAGGCCCTCGCCGATGTGTTCTATCCTCAGGTGGAGGAACTCATTGCGCAGTTGCAGCAATACGCTGATGAATGGAAAGATGTGTCGATGCTGGCGAAGACTCACGGACAGCCTGCCTCGCCAACCCGTCTGGGTAAGGAGGTCATGGTGTACGTGTATCGTCTTACCGAGCAGCTGAAAGGCTTGAAGACAATCCCCGTAACTGCCAAGTTTGGCGGCGCCACGGGAAACTTCAATGCGCATCATGTGGCTTACCCTGACTACGACTGGCGCGATTTCGGCAATCGTTTCGTAAGCGAGAAATTAGGTTTGCAGCGCGAACAATATACAACACAAATCAGCAACTACGACTGGCTGGGTGCTATCTTCGATGGTATTCGTCGCATCAACACGATTATTCTGGACTTGGACCGCGATTTCTGGATGTACATTTCCATGGAGTATTTTAAGCAGAAAATCAAAGCTGGAGAAGTAGGATCGAGCGCGATGCCGCATAAGGTCAACCCCATCGACTATGAGAATAGTGAAGGAAATTTGGGCATGGCCAATGCCGTTCTGCAGTTTTTGGCACAGAAATTGCCTGTAAGCAGATTGCAGCGCGACCTTACCGACAGCACCGTGTTGCGTAACGTCGGTGTTCCGTTGGGTCATTGTGTCATTGCTATTCAGAGCACACTAAAGGGCCTCCGTAAACTGATCCTGAATGAGGAGCGTCTGGCTGAAGACCTGGATAACACATGGGCTGTGGTAGCTGAGGCTATTCAGACCATTCTTCGCCGTGAGGCATATCCTCATCCCTACGAGGCTTTGAAAGCCCTGACCCGCACCAACGAGAAGATGACCGAGGAAACCATCCATGCATTTATCCAGACATTGAATGTCAGTGATGACGTGAAGGCCGAGTTGATGAAGATTACTCCTGCTAATTACACAGGAATCTGATTTTTCATTATCAATTGAGATTATCAATTAAATAATAGTACTAACCGCCGTGAGGCACAGATATTTAAAAGTAACATTATGATCGATTCAGAATTTGACAAGACACAGGAAACGCAGTCTACCGAGAATGAGGGCGCCCGCGAGGGGTACCGTTCTTCAGACCAGGGAAACAGCTATTCAGGTTACCGCAGTGTGGGACGTTCACCACGTCCGCGTATTCACACCACACCGCGTCCTTACAACAACAGAGTAGAAGACAATGATGAAGGCGGCTTCCGTCCCGAGGGATTTGGTGCCGGACTCCAGTCGCAGCAGCGTCCATACCGTCCCCGTAATAATTATGGGAATCAAGGTGGTGGCTATGGCCAGCAGCGTGGCGGCTACGGCCAGCAGCGCGGCGGCTATCAGCAGCGTCCGCAACAGGGATACCGTCCACGTTATAATAATGTAGATGGAGAGGATCAAGGCTACCAGCCCCGTCAGGATGGCTACGGCCAGCAGCGCGGCGGCTATCAGCAGCGTGGCGGTTATGGCCAGCAACATGGTGGCTACCAGCAGCGCGGCGGCTATGGCCAGCAGCGTCAGCAGCGTCCTTACAACCCATACAATAATTATAATAACAACAATTTCAATCCTTACAAGAAACCGTCTCGTAAGCCTTATGATCCCAATGCGAAGTACAGCATGAAGAAGCGCATTGAGTATAAGGAGGAGAATTTCGATCCCAACGAGCCGGTTCGTCTCAACAAGTTCCTGGCAAATGCAGGTGTATGCAGCCGTCGCGAGGCCGATGAGTTCATCGCAGCAGGAGTGGTAAAGGTGAATGGTGAGGTTGTTTCAGAGTTGGGCACAAAGATTTTGCGCACCGACAGCGTGATGTTCCACGACCAGCCTGTCACACTCGAGAAGAAAGTGTATGTTCTGCTGAACAAACCCAAGGATTACGTTACCACCAGCGACGACCCGCAGCAGCGTAAGACCGTGATGGATCTTGTGAAGAACGCATGTCCAGAGCGTATCTATCCTGTAGGACGCCTCGACCGTAACACAACAGGTGTGCTTCTTCTCACCAATGATGGCGACTTGGCCAGCAAGCTCACACATCCGAAGTTCCTTAAGAAAAAGGTATATCACGTATATCTCGACAAGAATGTTGCTGCCAGCGATCTCAAGCAGATTGCCGATGGCATTACGCTCGACGACGGTGAGGTACACGCAGATGCTATCGAGTATGCCAGCGACACCGACAAGAGTCAGGTAGGTATTGAGATTCACAGTGGTAAGAACCGCATCGTGCGCCGTATCTTCGAGCACCTCGGCTATCGTGTTGTCAAACTCGACCGTGTGCAGTTCGCAGGCCTTACCAAGAAGAATGTCCGTCGTGGCGACTGGCGCTTCCTCACCGAGAAGGAAGTCGAGATGCTCCGTATGGGTGCTTTTGAATAATTTGAAGTAAAAGAGTAATATAATGAAGTGAGCCGCTTGCGGCAGGAGTTTAGTAGGAATGAGGGCATGACGCCTGACGGTTTCAAATCCCTCAGTTCCTTCTAATCTCTTTAATCCTTCTGATATAAAAATGAAACGTACTAAAATAGTAGATGCTCTCCGCAGCACAGCCTATGGTGAGCAAATCTGTGTAAAAGGCTGGGTCCGCACCCACCGCTCAAGTAAGGCAGTCGACTTCATCGCCCTCAACGATGGTTCCACCATTAAGAACATTCAGATTGTTGCCGATCCGTCATGCCCTGTTAGCGGTGTGCCTTCCGCAGCACTTAAGGACATCACGACAGGTTCCTGCCTTTGTGTTGTCGGAACACTCGTAGAAAGTCCTGCAGCAGGCCAGGCCTCTGAGATTCAGGCTCAGACCATTGAGCTTTATGGCTTGTGCGGTAGCGACTATCCCATGCAAAAGAAAGGCCAGAGCTTCGAGTATATGCGTGAGCATGCTCACATGCGCCTCCGCACCAATACGTTCGGAGCCGTGATGCGCATTCGTCACAACATGGCCATGGCCATCCATACTTACTTCCATGAGCATGGATTCTTCTATTTCCACACTCCCCTTATTACCGCCAGCGACTGCGAAGGTGCCGGACAGATGTTCCAGGTAACCACGAAGAACCTGTACGACCTGAAAAAAGATGAGGATGGAAAAATTATCTACGATGACGACTTCTTCGGTAAGCAGACCTCACTCACCGTGAGCGGACAACTCGAGGGTGAGCTGGGAGCAACGGCTTTGGGCGCCATCTATACGTTTGGTCCCACATTCCGTGCCGAGAACAGTAACACTCCACGCCATCTCGCCGAGTTCTGGATGATTGAGCCAGAGGTTGCGTTCATTGACCTCAACGACCTGATGGATCTTGAGGAGGATTTCATTAAGTACTGTGTGCAGTGGGCACTCGACAACTGTAAGGACGACCTCGACTTCCTCAACAAGATGATCGATAAGACTCTTCTCGAGCGTTTGGCATCAGTCGTCAAGACCGATTTCGTGCGTCTGCCGTATACCGAAGGCATCCGTATTCTCGAGGAGGCTGTTGCCAATGGCAGAAAGTTCGAGTTCCCAGTCAGCTGGGGCATGGACCTGGCCAGCGAGCATGAGCGCTACCTCGTGGAGGAGCATTTCAAGAAGCCTGTCATCATGATTAACTATCCGCGTGACATCAAGGCTTTCTATATGAAGCAGAACGAGAACGAGGAAGCCGGCCGTGAGACCGTTCAGGGCACCGATGTTCTCTTCCCGTCTATCGGTGAGATTATCGGCGGCAGTGTTCGTGAGGAAGACTACGACAAGTTGATGAGCGAAATCAAACGTCGCGACATCCCGATGAAGGATATGTGGTGGTATCTCGATACCCGCAAGTACGGAACCTGCCCGCATGGTGGTTTCGGTCTCGGTTTCGAGCGTCTCATCCTGTTCATTACAGGCATGCAGAACATCCGCGATGTCATTCCGTTCCCACGTACTCCGAAGAACGCCGACTTCTAAGTCAGGCAGCGCTGAAAAAGCAGTTGCCAAACGGTTCAACCCCGTCTCGTCGTCATACGGGACGGGTGAATCAAAACCTTATTCCGTCCTTTGTACGGCGGTATCTCCGATGCCTTTATATATAAAATAATGTACGCGCGAGGAAACGGAATAATACATGACATAAAACGGTGCAAACATCCGTAAATAAACGGTTGTATAGTGAATAAGTCATGACAAAATCAATAAAAACCGCCGGAAACGTGGTTTATAGGGCAAGAAATTCGGGTAAAATGAAAAAAATATCTAATTTTATTTGCATGTTTTCTGATTTATGTCTATATTTGCACCTAAAAAGTAGCTCCGCGCGAGAGAAACTATGGGAAAAGTGCGTTCCGGCGCATGGATTTCCGTCTTTTGTGGTGTGCTTTTGTTAAAGAAAGAAAGAAGTATATATATTTTTATCTAATTAATTTAAATTTATTATCGTATGAAAAAGAAAATCTTTAGTACGCTGCTTATGGGTGCTTTCTTCTTGGCATCTATGAGTATGTTTACGTCTTGTAAGGACTACGACGATGACATCAATGCCGTGAAGAACGACGTTGAGGCTCTTCAGAAAGCCCTGGCCCAGTGCAAGACCGATTGTGAAACTGCAAGAAACAACTTGAAGACACAACTCGAGGGCGCCATGGGTCAACTCGAGACCACACTTAACGGCAAGATCTCTGGCCTTGACGGTCGCGTTGGTAGCCTTGAGACTTGGTACAACCAGGTGAAGGATCAGGTTGCTAAAATTGCTAACCTTGAGAGCCGTATCCAGCATTTGGAGGATGTAATCGGTGACATCCAGAATCTGAAAGCAGAACTTGACAAGAAGGTTGATGTTACAACTTACACTGAGGAAGTTGCCAAGATTTATGCAAAGATTGCTTCTGAGGATCAGTTGTTGGCCGACAGACTGGTAGTTCTTGAGGAGCTCAAGAAGGGTCTCGAAGAAGGTGATTGGTCTAAGCTCGCTGCCATCGCTGATATCAAACAGCAGCTCGAAGCTTTGGATATCTTCAAGAAGCGCATTGAGGCTCTTGAGGCTAAGAATATCATCACCGAGGACGAGATGACCGCCGCTATTAAGGATGCTGTCGATAAACTTCGTACTGAGCTGAAGAACTATACTGATACAGAAATTCAGAAACTGAAGGACAATGAGATTAAGAAGCTTCAGGAGGATCTCCAGAAACTGAGTGATAGAGTTGACAAGCTTACCGCTGAGGTAAATGTGCTGAACTATCTCATTAAGAGCAGCCTCCGTAGCCTCGTATTCATCCCCGAGGGTTACTATCATGGTGTTGAGGCTACCTGCTTCAACTATCTTGAGGCTTACAAGTTCGATATTCCTGCTGCTGCTTGGAATGTTGTTGAGAAGCGCGGTTTCTATAAAGATCCCCTTGAGGAGCAGGTTGACCTCGAGAGTGAAGGTCCTCGTACCGACCACAATCGTTATGATTCTACTAAGGTTGCTCTCGTTGAGGATCTGTGGGCTAACTACCACCTCAATCCTTCTAACGTAAATACCGACAACTTTACCAATGTATCGCTGCTCACTGGTGACAAGTGGTATGAGAACACTCGTTCTGCTACAAAGGCTGACGCAGGTCTGAGCGTGAAGGACTACAAGGTAGAGAACGGAACTCTGAAAGTTCAGATCGACGTTGAGGATCCCGAGCAGATTAAGGCTGTTGTTGAGGACTACTGGGCTGAGGGCCAGGACCGTCCGATGGTTACCGTATTTGCTTCTCAGGTTACTCTGAACAAGGCTGGTAAGGACACAACCGTTACTTCTGACTACGCTACTCTGTTTGCCGACAAGATGACAGGTATCCGCCTGGCTCATGTGAAGGGTATTCCTCACTACACAGGTCAGACCAATACTCACTGCGGCGTTTGCTCTATCGAGAATAAGGAATACAGCCACCTCATGGCTACTGTTAATGAGGCTGTTGTAATTGCCAAGAATCATGAGGATGAGGCTGTAAGCACAAATGCTCAGGATAAGGTTAACTACAAGGAGACTCTTGACCTCCGTACTCTCGTTGAAACTCACTACAACACTGTTGCCGGTGAACACAAAGATTTGACTCCTGAAATGATGGAGAAATTCGGTCTGAGCTACAAGTTCGAGCTCACCAGCCTCCACCTTGGTAACAACGTAACCGACGAGTCTGCACACGCTGCTATCCTCAACGATGGTTACACATTCCGTCCACAGCTCCCACGTAAGATTGGTGAGAAGGAGTATGCTCAGGTTGATCCTAATGCTTCTGACATCGCTGACTTCATTGGTGAAAATGCTCTCCAGGCTGTAGGTCGTACTCCTATCGTTCGCGTATCTCTCGTTGATAAGAAGGGTAATGTCCTCGACTATGGCTACATCCGTATTGAGATTGTGAAGGATCCTGTACAGACTCCATATACATATGAAGAGGTTATTTACGATGGCGTAGATAAGACTTATCAGGATGTATGTCCGCGCATCACTCCGAAGGGATATGATGTTTATGAGACCAAGTGGATCCAGACTGAGTATGATATCTATAAGAATGCTCTCGGTATCGACCGTGAGACCTTCGAGGAGCACTTCAATGAGGATCCCGTTCGTGATGATCAGCAGGACTTCCAGCAGTATGAGAAGAATGCTGCCGGCAACTGGATTGCCCGCGATCCCGCTGACTATGTTGGTGTTATCACTAACGAGCCTGACATGAACGATGAGACTCACACTCAGACTTCTACTTTGAAGTGGACTCTGACTGATGCTGACGTTCAGAAGATGTACGACGAGTGGGACAAGCAGAGTGAGAAGGTTATCGAACTGTCAACCGCTGTTAAGTACGAGGATATCCACGGTCAGAATGCTCACTATAAGGATGTTTATGTTGTATTCACAACGAAGATTACCTTCAAGCCTTACAACCTGAACGACCTGAATGTGAAGGTAGACTGGACTCAGAATAAGATTGCTAAGTACTGGTATGTTAAGAATACCGCAGAGATGGGTACAGACGAGCTCCACACTAACGTTCCTTCAGTTGAGGATGAGCTCCGCAACGATGCTGACTCTCTGACCAACCTGTTCTCTAACGAGTTCTATAACAATGAGGTTGTTAATAAGAACATTGTTACTGGTGACGCTGGCTTCGTTTACAATGACTATAAGTATCGTCTGGTATTCGACGCTGCTAACAATGGTAAGAAATTCAAGGGCGCTTCTGGTGCTACCTACACTCTGAAGGTTTCTGCTGACGGCCGTGAGCTGCTCACCACAACCAACCAGAGCATTGCTAAGCTCGTTCTGCCTGAGAAGTTCGCCGATAAGGCTGGTGACCGTGAGGAAGCTAACTACACCATGATTGAGTACCAGCACTCTAATGCTGCTCACGATCTGCTGAACTATGCTTCTCACAAGGAGTTCAACGACAAGAACGACGCAGTTCTGAATGATTATCTGAACGTTATCATCACTCTCGCAGTTCAGAACGACGACGAGTGTAAGCCTATTAAGGTTGAGAATGGTCAGTTCAATGTTCGCTTCCTCCGTCCAATCGACGTAACAAGCAAGAACTCTGTTATCAAGGATGCTAGCTCGAGCGGTAAGCAGATTATCTATCTGAACGGTCTGTTCGACTATAAGGATTGGCGTAATGAGTGGAAGGGCGTTAACAAGAAGATCGGTAGCCGCGACAACTACTTCGATTACTATGGAATCAAGGGTATGAAGGTTCCTGGTCTGACCGATGGCGATCCTCTGAGCGATAACCACAATGTGAAGTGTGACCTCAACAACGACGGAATGAAGGCTCTGTACCTGATTTCTAGCCAGCTCGACTTCACTTATCACGAGGATGCTACCACAGGCAACTACCTCGAGTACAACAACCTGAGCTCTACCGTTCAGAAGTTCGAACTTGAGATTCCTGTCGTCGTTGAGTACATCTGGGGTGAGTTCGCAACAACCGCTAAGGTTACTGTTGACAGAACCCAGGACAACGCTAAGAAGTTCTAATCGACACATGTTAATGTGAAATATGAAGGGGAGGGGTGTGAACTCCTCCCCTTTTTAAAATCTAAAAAAAATATAATGAAAAAATTTTTATCACTGGTCATAATTTGTCTGCTTATCCTGTGTTCGTGCGGGAAGAAAAAGCAGCAAGATGACGATTATGGACGTAGTAAGTATCTGAGACCTGTCACGATGGAACTTTCTGAGCATGATACGGTTCAGATTATGGAACAGGTAAAAGAGTACATGGCAGCATTCTCGAAGAATGATTTCGAAACAGCAAGTCATATGCTTTACTATGTACATAATGACAGTGTTTCTCTCTTGACAGAAAAAGCTCGTAAAAATTTTGTGAGAGCCATGAAAAACTTTACTGTCTATGATTGTAAGGTTTCTGAGTTTATCCTTCGTGAGGAGAAGAATAATGAGGTAAAACTGGCTGTTCAGATTATTAAAGACGGTAATCTTGAGAAAGGCGAAGGTATCACTCATTTTTCTTTGAATCCTGTTCGCAAGGATAATACATGGTATCTGACAGTTTTGGATGAGAATGCTGAAGGTGTTGAAAATGCCTATAAATAGATTCGTATCTGTTATATGAGATGGCTTAGTTCCATATTTGTTGTAGTATTGCTTTTCTCATTGATGAGCTGCGAGAAGAAGCCGGCATTGATCTCGTTCACACAAACTGAGATTGATTTGGGCTCTATTGCGACAAACGATGCCATTCATACGTACGATGTGGAGTTTACGAACAAAGGGGATGAGGATTTAAAAATCGAAACCGTGTTCCCCTCATGTGAGTGTGTAACTGTCGAGGGTTTCGATACCATTACCCCTGGTGGCAAAAAGGGATATATTCATCTTCGCTATGATTTTTCGATCTATGCACCCGGAGATTTGGAGCGTTCCATCACAGTTTCTTCTAACTCATCTGATACATGTCGAGCTGAAGTGTTTTTGCATGCTAAAATGAAATATGCAGATTAAAAAGAATCATACATACCCTTTAAGGCTATTAATGCTCATATTCAGCCTTCTTTTCCTCTCGGCTAATACATTGAAAGCTGATGGGGTGAAGGAGGTATTGAGAATAGATTACAAGATGGATGGTAAAGTGCTGTCCACAAAGTTTGCTTTCGAGGATAGCCCAAAGGTTACTTTCGAAGGAGAAACTGTATATATACAATCTGATATACTCTCCCAAACTTATATTATTGATGAAGTAGTATGCTTAAAGTTTGATTCGGATATACCTACCAGTATTGAGAAACAGCAAAGTTTACCGACTTCTAACTCCGTTGCTTTTACCTTTTACAGTAGTGACCTGATTAAGGTGACAGGTGACAACCTGACCCCCGAAGTCTACCTCTTTACTGCCGACGGCCGGCAAGTGAGTGTTCAGTCAGACTTCTCCGACAAAGAAATCAATATCAATCTGGGCAGTTTGCCCCGAGGACTCTATATTATCAAGACTAATCATCATTCTTTCAAGTTTATTAGAAAATGAAAAAATATATTGCCATAAGTTTACTTTTCCTCATTGGAGTTCTATCTGTCCAGGCACAGAAGAAAGCTCCTGCAAAACCAGCACGTACTGTTATCATTAATAAGACTAACGGGACGAGCGATTCATATGTTTTGTCTGAGGTTGACAGTATTACTTTTGGCTTTTCAGAATCTGTTATAGATAATCTTCCTGTTCCTGAAAAAAAGGATTTGGGCCTTTCTATAGAGTGGGCTACCTTCAATCTTGGTGCTTCTAGTGAGTATGAAGCTGGTACCTTGGTTGGTTGGGGAGATAACACGTTAGATTGTAAATCACAGAAACTGTTTTATTATCCAACCAAGAATCCTCCTTCGACGTTGATAGGCACTGATTATGATCCTGCACAAGTTGTGTTTGGGGATAAATGGCGTATGCCAACCTCGCATGAGTTCCAAGAGTTGATTGATTCTTGTACGTGGGTTTGGGACGAGGATAACAAGGGTTATCAGGTTACGAGTAACGTCAATGGTGAGAGTATATTTTTACCTGTGGCAGGCTATCGTAATGGCGAGGCTGTTTCTGAAGGAACCATCCTCAATGGCTATTATTGGACAGCTATGCTTTCTGGTACTGACACTCATGCTAAAGCAGTAGTTTTAGAAGAGGGTAGCACTTCCGTTAAGTCTATGGAGCGTTATCTTGGCCTTTTGATACGTCCTGTTTATGGTGATTATGTAGTGCCCCTTACTGTTTCAGCAGCGCAACAAGGCGCAGCGGGTTATACGAATACCAGTATCAAGGTTAGTTTTACTGGTGATAAAAAAGGAATGACTTCTTATGGCGTAGCTTATGAGCTTGTTCCCAACGATCCAACTACGGAGTTTGACTTCAAGAGCGCAAGCAAAGTCGCTAAAACAGATATTCCTGCTTTGGATGATGTAACTTTAGATGTAAAGGGTCTTGAGGAAGGAAAACATTACCGCGCGTTGGCATATGCAATCCTTGGTAGCGATACGGTAAAGAGCCGTGATATGGTTCTGTTTACTACAGATGCCCGCTTTGTTGACCTTGGTCTGAGCGTGAAATGGGCGAAGTGGAACATTGGCGCTGAGAGCACGAGTGAATACGGTGGTTATTATGGTTGGGGTGATATCACAGGGGAAGTGGTCTCTCCTTATTCCAATAAATATGCAGTTGGAAATACTTCTTCAAGTATTGCTGGAAATCCGAAATATGATATAGCAGTTGCCAAATGGGGTGGCCATTGGCGTCTTCCTACAAAAGCTGAGTATGAAGAGATGGTAAGCGCAGCAGTAAGCGCTGCTTGGACATATAGTGAGAGTGGAGGCGTGAAGAAATATATAGCTACATTCTCAAATGGTAACAAACTGGAGTTTCCTTATGATGGATACATGAACAGTTCTTGCACAGAGAAATCCTATGATACGCACGGATTCTATTGGACAGCTGCTGCCACTACAAACCAAATGCCATACTATTTCCATATGAGTGGACCGCGTAGCCGTTCTTATACTTCCACGGAGAAGTATATGCATTTGTTTATCCGTCCTGTTTATGATGAAGGGTTGCCACCAGTGACTCCAGAAGATCCTCAGGATGACACAACTGCAGAAGCATCTCCCGCAGTAGATCTTGGACTTTATTCCGGAAACCTATGGGCGACCTATAATGTTGGTGCTAAGAAGGAAACTCAATCTGGCGTATATGTAGCATGGGGAGAGCTTGAGGAAAAAATCAGCGAAGGTTATTTTAAAGAGAATTATGCCTATTGGAGTGCAGATAATCCAGATCATGAAGGCTATAGTACTGCACTTGGAACCAATATTGCCGGCACGGACTACGACATTGCTCATGTGCGTTGGAAGGGTGACTGGCAGATGCCGACAGATTCCGATATGAAGGAGTTGCGCGATGACTGCACATGGAAAGCAGAGACCCGTAGCGGTGTCTTTGGTTACAAAGTGACTGGCCCAAGTGGAAAGTCAATTTTCTTGCCTTGTGCAGGTTATTATAACGGAAAAGATCTTATTAGTAATAATTCTGAGGGCAACTATTGGTGTAGTACCATGTACATGTTTGCCCGTGAATATCAGTTGGGATATGCTCTGAGTCTTGGTCAGGACATCCATGAGCTGTCTCGTTACTCTCGTAAGTGTGGGTGCACAGTCCGTCCTGTTAAACATAAAAAGTAATAAATAATTTTTCTTTAATTAATAAAAAACAACATGAAAAAAGTAAAATTCATCTTAGTAGCATTGGTAGCAATGTTTACCACTGCTGCAATGGCTCAGGCAACTTACACTGATGCCGAGAACAACAAGTATGAGTTCCAGAAGCACTGGTTCCTGAACCTTCAGGGTGGTGCTCAGTACACTCTTGGTGAGGCTAAGTTCGACAAGCTCATCAGCCCGAACGTACAGCTGGGTCTTGGCTACCAGTTCTCTCCTGTATTCGGTCTTCGTCTGCAGGCTAATGCTTGGCAGAGCAAGGGTGGTTGGAATGGCTATGGCTCTCCCGCCATTACTGAGAACTACAAGTTTAAGTATGTAGCTCCTGGCCTGGACTTCATGTTCAACCTGTCTAACCTGTTCTGCGGCTGGAACCCCAACCGTGTGTTCAACGTAACAGCCTTCCTCGGTGGTGGTGCTAACATCGCTTTCGATAACGACGAGGTGAACGAGATTGGTAACACTCTGATGAACAAGAGCCAGTATCTGCTCGAGTACCTGTGGGATGGCACAAAGGTTCGTCCTTTCGGCCGCGCTGGTATCGACCTCGGTTTCAAACTGTCTGACGCTGTTCAGCTGGTTGTCGAGGGTAACGCCAACATCCTCTCTGACCACTACAACTCAAAGAAGGCTGAGAACCCCGACTGGTACTTCAATGCTCTTCTTGGTCTGAGAATCAACCTTGGCAAGACCTACACCAAGACTCCTCCTCCCGTGATTGTTCCCGAGCCGGAGCCCGTTGTTGAGCCGGAGCCTGTTGTTGAGCCAGAGCCCGTTGTCGAGAAGATCGAGCCGCTGCGCCGCGACATTTTCTTCACCATCAACTCTTACAAGATTGTTGAGAAAGAGCAGCAGAAGATTCAGGACATTATCGACTACATGAACAAGTATCCTCAGGCTAAGGTTCAGATTGATGGTTACGCTGACGCTGGTACTGGTAACGACCGTATCAACGACCGTCTGGCCGCTCAGCGTGCTGACGTAGTTGTGAAGGCTCTCCAGGATAAGGGCATCGCAGCCGATCGTATCTCTTACGGCAGCCATGGCAGCCGTGTTCAGCCGTTCGCAGAGAATGACCTGAACCGTGTATCTATCTGTATTGCTAATGCAGAGTAAAGAGAAGAAATACTAAAGATAGAAAATCAATACGAATCTCTGATTGGTGAGGGAGGCTTCTTTTCGAGGCCTCCCTCATTGTGTATCATCATGCTGGATAACTTGAGAGTTGCATGCGTTTGACACCATGGTTCAATCAGGCACAGATTACCTTGTAACTAGTCGATTAATTACACTCTAATTAATGCCTAGTTACAGCGTAATTAATGCCTAATTAGACTTCAATTGATGCCTAATTGAAGTGTAATTTGTTAACCAATTAGGAATTAAGAAAGTTTTATTTCTTTTTTAGCCGGTAACGACGAGGCGGATACCGTCATCATGAATGGTGATGAGACGATGATAGAGGGCGCCGATAGCGTGTTTGTAGTTTTTCTTGCTTACGAGAAACTATTGCATCATATCTTCTTCATCACTTTTGTCATCTAACGTGCAATAACCATCGTGAGAATGCAGATATTTGAGCAAAACATCAGCGAAGTCAAGTGTCTGCTGCAGGCTTCGACTTTGTATTAAGTGCTTGGATGATTTTGGAATTGGCTTCATCTAACTGACTGTTGTTTAACGACTTGAGATAAATACGTGTCGTACTCTCCGAGTCATGCCCCATACCCCGGCTGATGATATCCATTGGGATGTTCATCTGCATGGCAATGCTGGCCCACGAGTGTCGTGCCACATACATGGTGAGCTTTACCTCTGTGCCAACCTCCCTACCAATTTCTGCCAGTTGTGTGTTCACTTGATAGAGCATATTTCTGTATTGGCTGCGTGCTTTCTGGCCGGAATCCTTAATGATAGGAAACAGAAAATCGTTGACCGAAGGGTATCGGTCAACGATTTTCTGCATAGCAGGTTCCCACCTTATGGTCAGCGACTGCCTGGTTTTCTTGCGTTGATATGTAAGAAATCCATTGCTGATATTATGTTTTTCCAAGTACGCAATGTCAACAAATGACATGCCACGTGTGTAAAAACTGAATAAAAAGATGTCTCGTGCAAAAGCTTTGGGACCGGGTGGTAGCTGCATTTGTTGTATGATTTGTATGCTTTTCATACTCAAAGCCCGCTTCATGGTCTTGGCAACACCTGTGTAGACATGCCGGAAAGGATGCATTTCAGTAGTTATTCCTTTATCTACACATCGGTTGTACACAGCCCTGGTAATTCGCATATAGAATGAGGTTGAGTTCTTCGACAGCCCTTTTGCGAGCATATAATTCTCATATTGCTGCATTAGTGGAGATTTTATCTCACTTACAGACAATGTTTTGCCACCACTGAAGCGTTTCAAACTATTCAGTGCTGTGCGGTATGTCTCGGCAGTTCTCATTTTTCCATTATTTTTAAGCAGTTCGATATCTTGTTCAAAATATGCGAAAAATGAATCATTTTTCGAGAGTTCTTGTTGACATTCCTCTTTGTCTGTATTATTTTGTTTAAGTGTAAGTGTAAGTTCTTCGTTTTTGAGTAGTGATAGTAATTCCTGTTCGGAAAGTTCAAATTTGATAGTAGCCATAGTCTCACGAGTTTATAATATAGTATTTTGATTCTCTTAATAAGTCGGCAAATGTAGAACAAAAAGTTTATACTTGCAAATTTATCGGGAGAAATATAAATAACTTAATGTAAACTAAGAGTAGATGGAATGATTCCATCATGAAACATGATTTTTCTGCTCGAAACTTTGGTGGTAATGAACAAGAGAAATCACTATTCTGCAGGAATTAGGGTATCTGACTTTACTTGCCAATATCAGTGACTATGACATCAGCATGTGTAATGCGAATAATATGTGTTGTTCATCATGGTTAAAAAGTTTAGTTATTATGTTCAGTAATCAGCAGGTTTGCCTGCTTATAGGTTAAGTCGTATATATGTTTTTCTTGAATCAAATAAAGGAGGCTCTATTGTGGTAGCCTCCCTTATCCTCAGAGTTTCGTATTGATTATTTATCTTTAGTATTCAATATAGAGGTGAGAGGTGGTGATTAAGATACATAAGGGATTAGAGAGAAATGCTGAAACTCAGCAACTTGTCTGCCTTATCAACTCACCTCTCTTCTGCTCACAGCTCAGCTTACTCTGCGTTAGCAATACAGATAGATACACGGTTCAGGTCATTCTCTGCGAACGGCTGAACACGGCTACCATGGCTGCCGTAAGAGATACGATCG
>JAEEGJ010006586.1_pt1 | contig 34586 bp, 31 predicted proteins | sample 8958761 | NCBI WGS metagenome assembly JAEEGJ01 (sample SAMN16246546, study PRJNA631951) | gut metagenome | biome: gut microbiome; feature: rumen; material: RS-attached | host: Bos | place: Iran: Karaj | collected 2018-10
AAGCTTCTTTGCGGCCGCCCTGGCCTTATCAAAATCTGTCATAAGTAATTACCTCACGAAAAGCTTATTTCGTAGTCTCGGAAGCGGCAGTGGACTCAGTGATGACCACGGTCTCTTGCGCATTCACAGTCACACCCTCGGTTGTTACATGGTAAATGGTATCGGGAGTAAAGATCTCCATCTTTACCGCGCCGGAATCTTTGCCTTCTCTCTTGGAAATGCGGAGCTCGCAGTACTTGCTGTAGTACTTGCCTGCAGTTTCCTTGTCGATGCAGTCAGGCAGAACGATCTTGATGCTGTCGCATGTCAGACCGTAGATGTTGTACTGTCTGCTGAAAGCCTCGTCAGCCTTTGTCTCATCAACGCTGTTGAAAGCCGTATCGATGTCGGCCATTATCGAATCCTTGAGCTTTGTCCTGGACAGATAAAGCGGGAACGATATCAGGAGAATTACTAAGATGATGCCTATCGTTGCGAGGCCGAAAGCGATGACCAGCTTCTTGGGAGCCTTAACGTCGTTGGGCGAGACTTCGAATTCGCTCGGCTTGAGCTTCAGATCGTCTCCCTTGTCAGACACTGCCTCGCGCTGTACTGCCTTCTGAACCGTGTCAGGCATTACGGGGTTGGAATAATAGTGTCTGCTTCCTTCCTGTACTTCGAATTTCTCGTTCTTGAACTCATGTCCATTGGGGTTGTCGAGCAGTGCTACCGCTTCTTCAGACGGGAAAACGCAGTGGCAGAATACGCACTCGCACATATCGTCTCTGTCATCGAAAACAACCAGGGAACCGCAGTTCCTGCACATACCTTGCTTTGTTGCCATTAAAAGACCATCCTTCTTGATAATCTGGTTTGAGCATAAGCAAACAGCCTTAGTAAGTGCCTTAGGGGAAGATCGGTCTCGCGCCGTAAAAACGGCATACCCTATGTCAAGGCATAATTATACTTATAGCAATCAAAAATTTTACTACAGGCCGCCACAATCGTCAATAGAATTTTAAAATATTATTATATGCGCCCGAAAAGGGGTATAATAGCAACATATTGTCTGACAAAATTCTTTTCGCAGGAGGACATCGTCATGAAATGGGAAGAACTGCCTGAGCTCGATTGGGACCGCAAGCTGGCTTATTTTCTTGATCCTGCCAATCAGCCCAAGATCAGCAGAGAAGAACTCCAGGAAGCCCTGGCGATCCTCGCGTCCATGTACTGCGACGAGCATTACAATCTCCGCTACCTCGAGTGCTACATTGAGGAAGAACTGGGTTCCGACAAGCTCGAAGAAGCAATCGAGAACAGCGTTGAATTCGACGCCGTTGTTGACCGCAACGAGTACGTCATGGAGCAGCCGACCGTAGAAGACAGGATGAGAGCAGCGCTCGATTTCGTCAACAGGATCGCCGATGAATACGACGATCTGGCCGGCGATAACGACGACGATTTCTGATCTTTAAGCCATTTTATTGAGCTTTCTTTTTTCCGGCCCGTGACGCAAGCGAACGGACCGGTGTCATCATGAGCCTGATCACCAGCGCGGCAGCAATTCCGAGCGCTATGACGACGACCTCGTAAAGCGCTACGTTCTTAATGTAGTACAGGCTCTTCCTGACGTTGAGCCAGTCGAATCCGAACATCTCGATGAACATGCCGTGGATGAGGTAGAACTCAAGCGATATCATGCCCATGAACTTGAGTATGGGATTGCCGATCTTTACCTTGAGATTTACCATAACGAACACGAACGTGAAGTTGAACGCGCACAGCATCTCCGAAAGCTGTTTGATCCATTTCCTGCCGACGTATTTTGCGAGCAGATCGATCTTCTTGTAGACCATCGGATCGCCTTCCATCTGGTAGGTCGGGAACAGCGCCGAGCATACCGCGGCAAGCACCGCGAGAACCAAAAGCATGATGCCTCCGATGACCATGTAGCGCACATAGTGGCGCTTCAAGTGGTCCGTGATCTTTTTCTCGTTTTTCGCGAAGATCATTCCGATCCAGAAAAGATGGACCGGTCTGTACCACCATTCGCCCTGCATCCACCAGTCGTTGCGTTTCACGAACGTGCCGATCAGCGTGTAGATGAACGTAAAGATTATTATCGCCGCGATCGCCTTGTTCTTGTTCTTGAAAAGCTTGAACGTAAAGTAGAATGCGAAGTAGAAAAGCGCGATCGTGATGGGGTACCAGCCGTTCGGGTTGGCAAGCTTCAAGCCTAAAATGTACACGACCGTGCGGAACGTATCGAGCTTCTCGCCCATCGCCATCCTGACCGGAATGAATATCCAGGCAACGACGGCGGCAGTCAGAGTGACCGGCATGATGCGCCTTACGATAAAGCCCTTGAGGTAGTCTTCCTTGGTAATGTAGCTCTTATAAAGTCCGAATCCCGAGAGGAAAAGGAATACCGCAACGATCATGTAACCCATATCGACAAAGATGTCTAAGCCGTGCCTTATGGTCAGCGGATCGTTCCAGTAAGCGCATGTTTTCTGCGCCGCGTGATGCAGGAAAACGCAGATCGCCATAAGTCCCTGCATGTATTTCGCCTGGCCTAAAGACATGAATTCTTCGTTGAATTTCCTGTGTCCGTGCCATTTCGAGCCGATGAACCATATTGCGAAAAGCAGCGGATAAGTCAGGTAAACAAGATTGTTCGTAATGTTGTTCATTGCCCGATTATACCCGTATTACTTGGATTTGCGAACTAAAAACCACAGTTTTCCCCAATATTTGCTACGAATTTGACTCATTGTTGTCACGAACAATAAACATTCGAGCGGTAGTATAAGTGTGTATATTTCTCTTTGGTTTTTTATCCGGGAGATTTAACAGATGGGATCTAATTTAGAAAGGTGATATTGAGATGAAGAGCTTCAAGATCGACAGGACAAAGATTATTGCTGTTGTGACTGCGTCGACATTATTACTTACACTTGCAGCTGGCTGCGGCAAAAAGAAAGCCGTTGTCACAAGTCTCGCAACCAGGGAGACCACGGAGTTGACGACCGCCACGACAACAGAGGAAGAGACAACGACCGAGGAAGAAACAACCACCGAAGAAGAGACAACAACTGAGGAAACAACCACCGAAGTAACAACGACAGAAGCCACAACGACCGAGGAAGAGACCACTACCAAAAAGAAGAAGGTCGCTACCCCCAAGCCGACAACAGTCATGATCGGCAAGATCAAGGTAACCTCCTTCAGGGCTAAGGTCTATGCCAAGGGCAACATGAACGTAAGATCCGGCCCGGGCACGAACTACAAGATCGTCAAGACACTCTCAAAGGGCGACGGCATCGACGTACGCGGCAAGACCTCCAACGGCTGGTACAAGACCATCAACGGAAATTACGTACTCATCTCCCTTACGGTAAAGACAAAGCCGACTTGATGCTTTTCGAGCATTGGAAAACAAAGGGTGCCCCAATTTGCGGGCGCCCTTTTTCAATGCAAAACTATCGAAAATAACAACCGAAATCTGTCTGACAGAAGTCTTTTAATGTGTTAGAATTGCTTGTCAAAAAGTCCATGCAAAGAAGGTGGCTTCATGTCAGATTCAAAGACATACAGGGTGTTCGTGCTCAATCCCGGCAGCACGTCGACAAAGCTCGAATATTTCGAGAACGAGAAGAGTATCAGGAAAGACAACATTTTCCATGATTCCACGATCCTTAGGAATTTCGATACCATTAACGCCCAGCTGTATTACCGCATGGAATACGTCCGCAAGTGGCTTTCCGAAAACAACATAGACCTCACGGGTATTGACGCGATCGTCGGAAGAGGCGGCGCGTGCTACCCCGTCCCGAGCGGCACATACGAAGTCGACGAGAGGCTCTTAAACGACGTCCGTTCCGCAAAAGGCGGCGTCTATCACTCCTCCATGCTCGGCATCCAGATGGCCAAAGCGCTCCACGACGAATACGGCGGGAGGCTCCTCATGGTCGATCCGATCGTCGTTGACGAACTCCAGGATGTCGCAAGGATCACAGGCGTCAAAGGCCTTTACAGGACTTCCGCGACTCACGCCCTCAACCTCAAGGCAACCGCGCGCGAGCACGCCAAGAGGACCGGCGTCAAGTATAAAGACATGAACTACATTGTCTGCCACATTGACGGCGGCATCACGGTAACGGCTCACCGGAAGGGCCGCATGATAGACGCCAACGACGGATCTGGCGGCGACGGCCCGTTCACTCCCACCCGCATGGGCACGATGGCCGTAACCGACGTAATCAAGTTCCTTTTCGACAAGCCGATCGAAGAAGTCAGAAAGCTCTGCCAATCGACGGGCGGCCTGTCTTCATGGTTCGGCACATCCAATTCAGACACCATCCATGAGCTCGTTGAACAGGGCGACCCCAAAGCAACTCTCATCTGGAATGCCCTGATCTACCAGATCACAAAGCTCATCGGCTCGATGGCGTGCGTCCTGCACGGCAAGGTCGATGCGATAATCCTGACCGGCGGACTGATGCGTTTCGACGACGTTTTGGAAGGCATCAAGGAAGCGTGCGAATGGATCGCGCCCGTATCTTCCTATCCGGGCGAACTCGAGCACGAGGCTATGAGAGACGGCGCTCTCCGCGTCTTAAGAGGCGAGGAGGAAGCTTTGATATATCCCGGCAAGCCTGTTTTCTCGGGCTTCGATTTCGACTGATATTAGGGCCTTTCGGCTGACAATCTAAGGAGGCAAATATGGGTTTCATCGACACGATAAAGGCAAAGGCAAAAGCAGATCTCAAGACTATAGTCCTCCCCGAATCAGAGGATGACAGGACCATCAAGGCTGCGGCAACCGTAGTCAAAGAAGGCTTCGCGCTCCCCATAATCTTAGGCGCTGAAGAAGACGTCAAAGCCTCCGCTGAGCGCCTCGGCGTCTCTCTTGAAGGCGTCAAGATCCTTGACAACACTAAGTCTGCTGACATCGACAGATATGCGGCTTTGCTTGCTGAGATCCGCGCAAAGAAAGGCATGACATTCGAACAGGCAAAAGAGATAATCCTTGGTGACAGACTGACCTTCGGCATCATGATGGTCAAAGCAGGCGACGCTGACGGACTGGTATCAGGCGCTTGCCACACATCAGCCGACATGCTCCGCCCTGCCCTTCAGATAATCAAGACAGCCCCCGGCAGAAAGGTCGCTTCGATTGCTTTCATCTTCGAGCTTCCCACGGCCGAGTTCGGCGAGAACGGCATCCTCCTCTGCGCAGACTGCGCACTGATGCAGGATCCCAACCCCGAAGAGCTTGCCGAGATCGGTGCTGAATCCGCCGCTTCATTCGAGGCGCTCGTTGCACCCGAGGCCCGTGTTGCTTTCCTCTGCCACTCCACAAAGGGCTCTGCAAAACACCCCTTCGTTGATAAGGTAGTTCAGGCAGTAAGCATCGCTAAGGAACGCTATCCTGACGTCCTGCTCGACGGCGAGCTCCAGCTTGACGCGGCCATCATCCCTGAAGTAGGCGCTTCCAAGGCTCCCGGCTCACCCGTTGCGGGCCGCGCAAACGTACTGATCTTCCCTAACCTCGAGGCAGGCAACATCGGCTACAAGCTGATCCAGCGTATCGGCAAAGCCAATGCTTACAGCTTCCTCCAGGGCCTCGCGGCTCCGGTCAATGACCTGTCCAGAGGCTGCAGCGTCGAAGAGATCGTCGGCGTAATCGCAGTCACCGCCGTCCAGGCCCAGCAGATAAAGAAGGCTTAAACGGCAATTACGGGTAAATCTTGAATTTTTTCTGCTTTTACCCGTACGTCCTGAACCTCCGGGCAACATAAAACTAAGTATTTACGGGTAAATCCGGAAAGTTACTTCAGGAACTTTTTCTTGTAGAGAATGCACCTGGAATAGCTCGGGACGTTGTCGTATAGCCACTTGGCGTTTTTGGTCGCGAGCCTGATGCAGCCGTGGGAGTACCTGCCTCCGAGCCTGCCGTCCAGCACGGTCTTTCCGTTATGTCCCTTATAGGTGATGCTGTGTATCCAGAGTTCCTTTTTGAGCCTGACTGCCCAATATACCTGGGATTTGTATGAATAGAATCCCTTGGACTTAACGCCGAGTTCGTGATCACGGTGCCAGTATGTTTTGTAGATGCCCGGCGCACAGATCCAGAACTTGATGAGTTTCCAGTTGTTCTTCTTTCCCTTGAAAATGCCGAGGAAGCAGTACTGGCTGTCAACCAACACCAGGTACTTCGTTTTGCTCTTATATTTCTGGGCCTTCTTGATCATGTAGTTCTTGATCTTGGAAGCGTCCTTGTAATATGAGCCTGTCTTGCTGACGGCGCCGTTGATGTCGCCTATCTTCACGTTGCCTTTTGAACGCTCGACGAGAACGATCTGGATCGCTTCGATTGCTCGGCCGTAGTCTTCATTTCCCGTTACCCAGCCGTCAGAGCACCAGCCGAGCCAGCCGTTCTGCTCAAGGCAGACGCGGTAGAAAACTCTGTATCTTACGAGAAGGCCGCCCGCCAGATAGATCTTGATCCTCTGCATCGGTTTCTTGGCTTTTGCATTGCCCGCGGTCTCGAAATTGCCCGCCTGGCCGGTCCAGCCGAGGCCGTCAATGTATGTGTTGCAGCAGATCTTGCCCTCAATGTCAGACTTGATTCCGATCTCGAGTGCCTCGATGCCAAGTCCCTTGCCGGGCTTGCCGCATACCTTGCCCTGCTCCGTGAACTCCTTGTCCCAGCCCTTGCCGTGCATGTATGCGCGGTATGTAAGCTCAGCTCCTTCGGGGTTCTCATATGTGGTGGTCTTTTTCGCTTCGTCGAGAAGATCGCCTGAGAGGTCAACGGAGTCACTAACGTCAACAGTTTCTTCACTAAGGACGGATGCATCAGATCTCATAGGTGCAATGTCAGCAAACAGCGCAAACATGATGAGCGCTGTCATGAAAGTGCTGAAAACACGCTTGATACGTCCTGACACTTCGTTCCCTCCAACAATATAAAAGTTATATTAGCATACACTTTAAACCGATATATGCAATTCTTGGACCAAACTGCGACATTAAACGCACAGTTCGTGGAGTATACTTGTAGGAGTTATATCTTTTTCGAAAACAATCAAGGAGTGATCACCATGAAGAAGATGCCCGCTAAGATAGTAATGTCAATGCTTCTGGCCGCAGTGCTCGCCGCAGAAGGGTGCGCCGGCACAGGCTACAAGGGACGCAAGGTCGGCAAGGACGCAGAGCTCAAGACCGCGACGCTCGCGGACAACGCGCCCAAGATAGATGAGAAGGACAATCCTCTGGCTCAGGGCAAGAAGATCATCGACATCAATTTCGACAGCGGCGTATCAGGCTTCGATGTTTACAAGGAGGGCGGCGAGTTTGAGCTGTCGAACAAGGACGGCATGCTCGACTGCAAGATCATCAGCGTCGGCAGCAAGGACTATGCAAACCAGGCATTCTGGGACGGTTTCGCACTCGTCGAGGGATGCGAATACACATACAGCTTTGACATCAAGTCAGACATCGAGCGCAAGGTCGAATACCGTCTGCAGATCAACGGCGGCGACTATCACGCTTACCAGGGCGAGTACATCAAGGTCGGCCCCGAGGTCACCAATTTCAGTGTTGATTTTGTAATGAAGGATGCATCGGACGCGACTCCGCGTCTCGTTTTCAATATGGGATTTATGGATGATATGAACAAAGACAGCAAGCCAGGCGAACACCATGTTTACATCGATAACGTCTGCCTCAAGGTCAAGGATTCGAGCAACGCAAAGGCAGCAGCGGTAGAGGCTCTCCCCTCCTACCTCAATGTCGCGATCAATCAGGCGGGCTACAGACTTAATGACGAGAAGACCGTTTTCGTAAAGACGGAGAAGAACAAGGAAGATTTCTACGTCGTCAACGCCGAGACCGGCAAGATCATATGGCAGGGCAAGCTCTCCGATACCGCTGACGATCCGGCTTCCAAGACCAAGGTCGCAAGGGGCGATTTCTCCGAGGTCAACCAGGCGGGCACATACTACATCTACACCGCCGCGGGCGCATCCTACACGTTCAGGATCGCAGATGACGTATATGGCGATCTCTACAAGGACGTTCTCCTGATGCTCTACAGGCAGCGCTGCGGCGTCGCTACTGACAAGGCGATCGCGGGCGAAGAATATGCGCACGACGCATGCCACACCGGCGAAGCCAAGATCTTCGGAACCGATCAGAAGAAGGACGTATCGGGCGGCTGGCACGATGCAGGCGACTACGGAAGATATGTCGTTTCCGGCGCGAAAACCATCGCCGACCTTTTCGCTGCTTACGAAGACTACGGCGTAAAGGCAGATAATTTGGGCCTCCCCGAGAGCGGCAACGGCGTTCCGGATCTTCTGGACGAGGCGCGTTTCGAGCTCGACTGGATGCTCAAGATGCAAGACGATGCAACCGGCGGCGTCTATCACAAAGTCACCGGAATGGCCTTCCCTAACATGGTCACGCCTCCCGAGAAGGAGACCGAAGAGATGATCATAGCTCCAGTCTCAACTACAGCCACGGGCGACTTCGCAGCCGTCATGGCAAAGGCCTCCGTCATCTACAAAGACATCGACAAAGACTTCGCAAATAAGGCATACGGGGCAGCCGTAAAGGCGTGGAATTATATCGCCGACAACAATGACACTACGGGCTTCAAGAACCCTGACGGCATGAACACCGGCGAATATCCCGATGCGAACACCTTAGACGAGAGATACTGGGCAGCCGCAGAGCTCTACCTCGCAACTTCCGCTATGGAAGGCGGCGCAAGGAAGGCTGACCCCTACGCATCATTCATCAAGAAGACGCTTGCGGACACGAACCTCAAGCGCGGTCTCGGCTGGATCGACATGGCAATGTACGCAGAATATGATCTCGCCAAATCGAACACGGAATTCGCCGCAGAGGCCAAGGCAAAGATCCTTGCAGAAGCCGACAAGCTGATCGACGCAGCCGCAACGGACAGATACTATCAGAGCCTCGGAACCAACTATTACTGGGGCAGCAACATGGGCATCGCTTCCAACGGCGAACTGCTCTACATGGCTGCAAAGATCGCCGACGAGAAGTCCGTCGACAAGTACAAGAAGGCCGCTTCCAAGGAGCTCGACTACCTGCTCGGAGCCAACGCGATGGGCTACTGCTTCGTCACGGGTCACGGCACGTTCAGCCCGAAAAACATTCACCACAGACCTTCGGTCATAGCAGGCAAGTCGATGCCCGGCATGCTCGTCGGCGGCTCGGACAATGCCCTCGAGGACGATGTCGCAAAGAAGATGTGCAAGGACGAAGCTCCCTCAATGTGTTACATCGACAACGACATGAGCTACTCGACCAATGAGGTCACGGTCTACTGGAACTCGCCGCTGATCTACATCCTCGCGGCTGAGGGCTCCTGATCCCGCGGGCAAAATTGCGAGTGATATAATTAGCGCTATGAAGATTTGGGTTGTTAATGACGACGGCATAGATTACGAGGGCATCAAGGTCCTCGCGCGCCATGCCAAGAAATTCGGCGAGGTCACGGTGATCGCGCCCGTCGAGCAGTGCTCGGGCATGTCGCAGCGCCTGTCCATGGGGCTTTTCGAGAACGGAAGCGCCAAAAAGCGCATCAAAAAAGTGCCTTTCTCCGTTGAGGGAATTGACGCCTATGCCGTTGACGGCACGCCCACCGACTGCATGATAATCGCGGCGGAGTGTTTGCCCGAGAAGCCCGATATTGTTTTCTCCGGCATCAATCACGGCGAGAACGCGGGCATCGACGTCCTCTACTCGGGTACGATCGGCGCGGCCATGGAAGCTTTGGTGCAGAGAATTCCCGCGATAGCTTTTTCGCTCAAGTGGGAAGCAGACGGCTATGAACTGATCGAGCAGGAGATCGACGGAATAATCGAATCTCTCCTGCCCAAGAAGCTTCCGAGAAACAAGATCTGGAACGTCAATTTCCCCGCGCACAAACCCGATACGTTCAAGGGAATACTCTGGGACCGCGTCCCTTCGCAGAGAAGATACGGCAGCTGCCCGCAGGACCCCGAAGACGTTGAGAATTCGGACAGAGCAGCGCTTGATGAAGGTTATATCTCAATAGGAACTATTACGAACATGGCCCTTAAGCCGTGATCAGTCGACCGTGCCAAATTGCTTTCTTGCAGCTTTGACTTTCTTGGTCATGGGATTTACGATGTCGAAAAGATCTGTCGGGTTGACCTTGTTACCGCTCCACGAATGAAGTCCTGCAGTGACGGAACCGTCCTTTGCGGAGATCCTTACCCAGCCTAATCCCGTGAGGTATGAACCTGCGGAGATCCTCTTGATAGTCTTGCCCGTCGAATCGATTATGTCTTCGCTCTTCAGGTCATGGCTGTAGCCGTCAAAGTATGCGTCGTAGCCGTGCGTGCGGAGCGTGATGCTCATGTAGTTCCAGGGAGCCGCTTCGAGCTCGTTGCCGAGGTGACCCATAAGGATTACGTATTCAGCGCCTTCAGCCCTTGCCTTGTCGATCGACTGCTGGACAGCCTGAGCGACCGCTTCGCCCTTCTCGTCTTCCATGAAGCCGTAGATCTGGTTTCCGTTCTCATCCTGGAAATATTCCGCGGGCTCCTGCGTAAGCGTCTTGGGTGTTGATACGCCGACAAACGCGATCTTCCTGCCGCAGACTTCCTTGATGACGTAGGGCTTGAAGACCGTCTCGCCGTTCTTAACAAAGTTGCAGCTTATGTAATCGTAATTCGCCTTCGATGCGAGCTTCATGAAATTATCCATGCCGTAGTGGAATTCGCGGACGCCCGGGATCGCGAGATCGTATCCGCAGTCGTTCATGAGATCTATTATCGCGTCGCCCTTGGTGTTGTATCCGACGGGGTCGCCCTGGATCGCGTCGCCCGTGTCAACTAACAGGACCGTGTCGCCCTTGAGCTCCATCTGATATCTGACTTCATAGACTCCGCCGTAGCCGAAGCCCTTGTCGATGCCGCTGTGCGTGTCGCCCGTCATGAGAATGACGACGTCGCCGTTGGGCTTAACATCCGGCCTCTCGTGAGTAGGGTTCTTGACCGCTGACTTGAAATCGTAGCCGCCGTCGGGAGTGGTTGCCGCCGTGGTAATGACGGGAGGCTCTGTCGTTGTCTCAGAGCTCGAAGGAACAACATCGCCCTTTGAGCATCCGCCGACAAGGATCGAACAGGTCAGTAAAACACTTGTAATTAATGACTTCTTAATGGCTTTATCCGGCTTTCTGATTTTTTCTGACGACATTATAACATTATTTACTTAAAAGGTAGGTTGAATTAAGGGGCAGTTGCAAAAAGCGCAACTATGCCGCAATTTAATAAAATTTTAAGGTGTTTCCCGCTTTTGATTTAAAGATTTGTTGGGTACTATGTAATCGCAAGGGGGACCTGAGATATGTACAACATTCTGATCTGCGACGATGAGCAGGATATCATCAACGCTCTTAAGATCTATCTTTCCAATCCGGAATACAACTTTTTCGAGGCGACAAACGGCCAAATGGCGCTTGAGACGGTTGAGCAAAATGACATCCACCTGATCCTGATGGACATCATGATGCCCGGAATGGACGGAATCTCCGCAATGGTCAAGATCCGCGAGATCTCCAACGTTCCCGTAATTCTCCTCACGGCGAAAAGCGAGGACGCCGACAAGATCTTAGGTCTTAATTCCGGCGCGGACGATTACATAACCAAGCCCTTCAATCCGAACGAGGTCGTGGCGCGCGTACGCTCGCAGCTGAGGCGCTACACCCAGCTGGGATCAGGCACACCGGTCAGCACAGTGATCACGATCGGCGGGCTTGAGCTCAACGACACGGAAAAGAGCGTCTCATTAGACGGCGAAGCCCTGAATCTGAGACCTAAGGAATACGACATCTTGAAGCTTCTGATGGGGAATCCGGGTAAGGTTTTCTCGACCAAGGAGATCTACAAACTCGTTTGGAAGGATTCCCCTGCCGGAAGCAGCGAGAATACCGTTGCCGTACATATCCGCCACCTGCGCGAAAAGATAGAGATAAACCCCAACGAACCCCGTTACCTAAAGGTCATCTGGGGCCAGGGCTACAAGATTGAAAAGGACAAAGAAAATGGAAGAAAATAAGAATCTGGTTCTATCAACAGAACCCGCGGAGAATGCAGGTAACAACGCATCTTCCGCAGAACCCAAAAAGAAAAAACTCCCGCTGACCCACAGCCTCCCGGCCAAAGTCACCGCATTCATAATCACGGTCATCTCAACCGTAATCGCCCTCGCTACCATTGCGATGGGCTGCATGTTTCTTTCCTCTAATCATCAGGTGTACAACGTCCCGAAGGAGGAGATGAAGCGCGAGCTCCTCGAAAACGAGGCCCTGGACAATGCAATGAACGTAGTATCGGTCCTTTACGAGAACGACCTGTATGCAAACGAATCAGCCAAGGCCATGATCGACCTCAAGAACATCTCTTCGATGAACATCGAATTCTCTGAAGATGTTCCCAACAAGAACTGGTCTTACAACTCAGGCAAAGAACCGGGTGACTATTCATTCACCTTCATGCTCTACAACTTCGGCGCAGGCTACGTTGTAAGGGATTCGTCAGTTGCCATAGGTGCCAGATCAACCGCGAGAGTGACGGTCGTTCTTACCAAGACCTTCACCGCTTCGGACAGGTTTTCGATGCAGTCGGCAATGATCAATTTCATCTACTCGATGCGCTACATGACTTATGTGATAGCGTTCATCTCGACCATAATCACAATCGCCGGATTCGTCTTCCTGATGTGCTCATCAGGAAGACATCAGACTTCTGACAAACCCGAGGCAAGCTTTGCCACGAGGGTCCCGTTCGATGTTCTGGTATTGGGCGCAGGCCTGGTCTGCATGCTCTTCGGTGCGATCATCATCCAGGTCAGGAACCGTGACATTGTGGAAATGATCTTCGCATGTTTCCTCATGGTATTCGCGCTCGCAACCGGCCTCGGCCTCTGCATGAGCCTTGCGACCAGGATCAAGCTCGGCGGCTGGTGGAAAAACACCGTCATCTACAAGATCCTTCGTGCCATCGGCAGATTTTTCAAGCTCTGCATCAAGCTCCTTACAAAGATCCCGCTCGTCTGGAGAACGGTCCTCACGATCTCGGGAATCTGGTTTTTCGAGCTCATAGTGATCGGATTGGGCGACGCGCGCAGCAACATAGCCTACATGTTCCTCAGAGGATTTATCATGCTCCCGATCGCGGTCTATGTCTCGTTCATGCTGAGAAAACTCCTGATCGGAAGCAAGTCCTTAGCTGACGGCCAGCTCGACAAGCAGGTCAACACAAGAGGCATGGTCTTAGACTTGAAGCAGGCCGGCAATAACCTCAACAGCATCGGCAAGGGCATGTCATTGGCAGTCGAGGAGCGCACCAAGAGCGACCGCATGAAGACCGAGCTGATCACCAACGTATCGCACGACATCAAGACGCCTCTGACGTCCATAATCAACTACTCCGACCTGATCTCAAAAGAGCCCGCCGGGAGCGGGAAGATAACCGAATATTCTGAGGTCCTTCACCGCCAGAGCGAGAAGCTCAAGCGCTTGATCGACGACCTTGTCGAGACCTCGAAAGCAACCACAGGCAACCTTGAAGTCGTCCTCGCTCCGTGCTCGGTCAACGAGCTCTTGAGCCAGGCCGAAGGCGAGTACGAACAGAAGATGGAGAACGCCGGCTTAACGCTCGTCTCAAGCATTCCCGAGAAGAACATCTCGATAATGGCGGACGGCAGAAGGCTGTGGAGGGTTTTCGATAATCTGTTAAACAACGCATGCAAATACGCACTCTCCGGAACGCGCGTTTACATGTCGCTCGAAGAGCAGGACAAAGACGCAGTCATCACCTTCAAGAACACATCAAGGGACGCGCTCAACATCTCAAGCGACGAGCTGATGGAGAGGTTCGTCAGAGGCGACAAATCGCGCAACAGCAACACCGAAGGCAACGGTCTGGGCTTGGCGATCGCAAGAAGCCTGACCGAGCTCCAGCAGGGCAAATTAGAACTCTTCATCGACGGCGATCTTTTCAAGGCGGAACTTCGGTTCCCCTTGATCTGATTTTGTAAACAATCCGGCAACGATTACAATTAGTTAAATATTAATGATATAATGACCGCAGTCTTTCCCTAAAGGCTATCCGAGTCACACCGCGAAAGCTATCAGAAGGAGTTATTATGTCAAGCTTACTCAGAATTAAATGTCCCGCATGCCAGACAGTCGTAGATCTTCCGGGCAATGGTCCCTGCAAGAAGTGCGGCGTTAACGTAACGTTCCCTGAGGACGGTGTCATCCAGATCTACCGTATGGGCAACCCCATGGGCTGCGCAGTAGGTTTCGGTGTCTACCTCAACGAGATCCCCATGGGTCACCTCGGCAACACCGAGCAGATCAGGATCCCTGTAACTTATGGTCACTACAAGCTCCACATGACACACGGCATGAGCAGAAAGTGCGTTGACGCAGAGTTCGACGTCACACCCGAAGAGAGGATCATTTACCTCAAGGGCCACCTCAAGATGGGTCTTCTCACCAACACAGTCGTCATCGAGAAGGTCACGGCCGACCAGATGCCCCCTGTCTGATTTTTCGAAAATCGAAAACAAAACAGGACCCAAAGCGGGTCCTGTTTTTTTGCTTTCATTTTGCCTGCGTAAATTATTGCGACCCGGCAATTACGATCTTCGCGCCCCCGGCGATCTCCTCAACATACAGCTGGAATCCCTCGCCGTCTTCTCTGCAGACCGGATACGCCTCATACCAGTGACCGTCGATGCCGACATAGATCCTTGTGTCATCGCCGTAAGTTCCCGCCTTGAGCGTACCTGTTATCATCGTGTATCCGTTTGCCGAAGTCAGCTTATAATCAGCACCTTCAAGCGCCTTCACGTTGACCGGGTTGCCCTTGATCTCGGTGGCAGGCAGCCTGGGCGGATTAGATGCCAGCTGCGGCAGGAATCGCTCCGCCTTTTCCATGATGACCACGTCAGGCTTCATGTTATCGAAGTCCCTTGCCTGCATCGTCAAAGACCTTAAGAACAAAGCATTTCCGTAGGGCTCGGCCATGAACGGCAGCAGCGCGCTTCCGAACGAATCGCGGTACATCAGCAAGGTTTTTGAACCCGTTCCCGTCGTCTTGATCCTGTTGTCGAAATTGCTCTCGACTGCGCCGGCGTACGAGAACTTGGGCGCGTCGTTGTAGTAGATCTCATCTTCCAAAGGCACGAGCGACGGATACATCATGCCGGCAAGATCGCCCTTGAAATCCTTGCGTATCGTATAAGGCGCGTTTGTCCCGTAACGGTCAATGTGTTCAGTTCCTGTCGCGGAATGTATCACATGCGAAGCAAGCGCCGCGCCCTCGTTGTTCCAGTGCGAATCGGTCTTGTGATAAAGCACTTTGCCGCTGCCCGCGAAGGTGTCATAGAGGTCAACATAATTGATGCCGGCTTCCTTTATTTTCGCGCCCAGGAGCACGCGGTTGCCCGGATTGGAAGTGCGCGCATAATAGTACGGCATGTTGTCCGGATAGAGCGAATTCTTGTTCGCTGCGGTCACGAAAACAAACTGCGCGCCGTTCTCTTTGCAGTACCTGTCGATGAGCACGAGCGTCCTGACGCAGTCATTCATCTGCCTTGCGCTCATGACCTCAGAGCCGGAGTAATCGCCCAGCGTGTCGGTGTAGTACATCCACCCGTTCTTTCCGCAGATGACCGACTTCGATGAGCTCGTCCCGAACACCTTCGAAGTGATGGCGGAATACCCCGTGACCATCTCCTGACGCAGTGCGCAGTGGCCTTCGAAATATCCTCCGAGGTCCTTCAGATAACCCTTGTTAAGCTCGCCGTCTTCTTTAACGAGCGCGGGCATTTTCGCTGCGTCATCGCTCTCCGAAGCCGACGGTCCGGTGATGAGCATGCCCGCAAACGGCACCAGCAGCACCGCTATAAAAATCGCCAGATAGATTGTATATTTCCTGCCGTCTTTCATATCAGAACCTGAAGTAAATGAATGGGTTATACGTGCCGCCCGCGAGATTCATTATGCACAGCACGAGCAACACCGGCGTGACGACCCACGAGAGCTTGTCGAGCACCTTGCTGTCCTGCATTTTCGTCTTGATTGGAGCTGATAATATGATCGCGAAAACGATCACCACGATGTTGAGCGGCGTCATCAGAGGCAGCAGCAACTGGGTGTTTGCAGAGGCGATCTCAGGCGTGTTCATGCTGCCTCCCGCGAACATTTCCTTGACCCAGAAAAAGCCCTGCGACAGCGTGTTCGCGCGGAAGAAAACGAATCCCACCATGACGACCAATATCGCATAAAAGTGACCAAGACAGCGTAAAACAGGATTCGGTTTATAATCGGGTCTTGTGCCGTCACTTCTGAGCCCCTTCGGCTCCTTAAAAAACACCGGCCTCAAGTATTCCTCCAACATCTGGAAAACCCCGTGATACAAGCCCCAGAAGATGAACGTCCAGTTTGCGCCGTGCCAGATTCCCGTCGCCAGGAACACAATGAACTTGTTGATGACAGTCCTCGCCCTGCCCTTGCGGTTGCCGCCGAGCGGGATGTACAGGTATTCCTTGAACCACGTCGACAGCGAGATGTGCCACCTTCTCCAGAACTCCCTGATCGACGTCGAGATGTACGGATAGTTGAAGTTCTCCCTGAAGTGGAAACCGAACATCAGGCCCAGACCGACCGCCATGTCCGAGTATGCGGAGAAATCGAAATAGATCTGCAGCATATAAGCTATCGCGCCCACCCAAGCGCTCAGCACGCCTATCTCCGACTGCGGCGCGTCAAACAAAGCGTCCGCTATTACAGCAACGTAGTTTGCTATGAAAACCTTTTTCGCGAGGCCGCAAATGAAGCGTCTCACGCCCTTTGCAGTCTCCTCCGGCGTCTCTTTCCGGTTGGTTATCTCAAGCTCAATGTCGTGATATTTGACGATCGGGCCCGCAACGAGCTGCGGGAAAAACGACACATACAGCATTACGTTGAACGGGTTCTTCTGCACCTTGCAGTCCTTGCGGTAAACGTCGATGACATAGCTCATCGCCTGGAACGTAAAGAACGAGATGCCGATCGGCATCACGAGACCCGTCGGCCTGATCGTGCAACCAAACCACCCGTTGATCGTCCCCGTCACGAAGTCAGCGTACTTGTACAGTCCCAGCACGCCCAGATTCTGAATGACGCTGATTGCGATGACCAGCTTGGCAAGGCCCGTCTTCCCCTTATCCTGGCACTTCCCTATCAGCACCGCCCAAACGTAGTTGAGAAGGCACGACGCGATCATGAGGAAAACGCAGACCGGCTCGCCGTACGCGTAGAAGATCAGGCTCGCGATGAGCAGCAGCACATTGCGCGTGCGAACGCCCGGCAGGACCCTGTCCAAAATCAGGATCACCGGCAGGAAAACGCACAGGAATGTAAGCGAGCTGAATACCATGAATAATACCTTCCGAAGCTATTGTAACATTGTTATATTTCTAAATAATCACAATGTTACCTTCTGTTTGTGGCAAGTTTGTGCTTAAACGTTTTTAGTGTTTAAGGGCGGTTGCCTTAAGACATCTTACACATTCCTCTCATACGCGCTCATCACGGCATCGTTGATGAAAAATGCGATCTTGCGCTTCAGCGATTCCTGCGTGGGGATCCAGTTTTTCGTGCCGCTGATCACGATCAGATCGCGGTTCAGCAAAATACCGTTCCGCATGTACTCATCGAGCTTCAGATAGTTGCCGTCGATATAATCTTCATCATCGGTCATGCCCATAAACTCAATGAAAAAGCACCGGTCAATGATCCTCACCGGAAACGAATAGTCAGGATTCTTCTTACGACCGCCCCTCAGCTGAATCGTCGGCTCGTATTTCGCCTCAAGCCCCAGCTCCTTCAGCGCGTTCCCCACCATCATCTCGCCCCTCGACCTGACATTGAACCCAAAATCGTCATAGTACTCCGTCTTCACCTCCCGCGGATTCGAGCACGCCTCATACTGCTCCCATGCCTTGAAGTTGAATTCAGAGAGATCTCTCATAAACGAGAAGTTAATAGGTACAGCTAAATGCCGCCGCTTAATTTCCGCACCGTATTCAGCCTTGGTACTTATACGCTTTTCATACAGCTCAAGTTTCTTCTGCATTTCAGCGTAATTGTTTCCGCTAATATGCGTGTCTTGCCTGCTTCTGTCGCACCCAATACCTGAATACTTGCGAATAACCGGAGCTCCTTTATGAGTTCCGGCTTTATACCTAGGCAATCTTTCCAATTCGCACTTTAAGCGAAGGAATTCGGCAATGATATATGTGTCACAGAATAGCGATAGATCCATGTCCAAATACTACTCTGCTTATCCGCCGGAAAAACACCAAAAAACCGACAAAAACCGACAATGGGATAGAGCTCGTTCTCTATTACTTCTTCCATTCCTATTAAAAGTGAAGAACTAATGGGGAATAGAACACAAAATGAGTGTCCATTCCCACTTTCTTCTTCCATTTCAGTTCAAACGGAAGAAGTAATGGGTAACAGACTGCAAAATGAATACTCATTCCCACTTTGTTCTTCCATTTCTATTCAAATGGAAGAAGCAATGGGTAATGGATGGGATTCAGACTCACAAACCGTCAGAATTGCCGCTATCGGAAAGCATCTTTCTGCCGTGGCCCAGTTTCTCGAAGTCCGTGGCGCCGTCATCGTCAAATTCCTCGGCCTCGGGCTTGGCGGTCATAAAGTCGAAGTAGTTCTTCTCGCCGTAGTTCCAGCCGGAATCCAGACGCACGAAGTCGAATGTGGTCTCGTAGGCCTCCATGGAATAAGTCGTATCGAAATACGCCAAGACGTTCTGTTCCTTGTCCAGCTCGTGCGAACCGGTCTTTTCAAGGTTTTCAAGCTGGTTTTTTGCATGGCCCCGGAGGATCTTCGGAACAAGCCTCGTCAGGAAGATCACGCAAAGGATCGCCAGAGCCAGGCCTGTAAAGGCTTCCAACGGCTGCTCGAACGGGTAGTTCATAAAGTACATCATCGCGGACAGATACTTAGATTCAGGTGAAGTTAAGTACTGAACAAGCGGGAGGATAATAAGCACGGCCATAGGAATGGTGCACAGAAGTGCGCGCAAACCGATATTCCAGACCGCCGCCCTGATCTTCGCGCGCCTTTTTGCCGTCTCGATCGTCTCCCAGCCTTTTGAATACGGGAAGTCACCTGAGACCTTGCCCGTCTGGCCGTTCACTATGTAATGGTATCTCAGGCCCTTATATTCAAGCGTCAGGAACCAGATCGGAAGAAGCGCGTATTTGACGGTCTGATTGGTGTATCGGGTCTGGCTGTGGTCTGCTTGCGGCACAAATGCATCGTAGCCGAAATTGACTTTGCGGCACATTTCAAGAGCGTACTTGTCCAGGCGCTTATAGATCTTGTCCGTCATATCCAGCGGCTGCTCATCGTATTTCTCGGCAAAGAATCCCTGCAGATACTCAGATCTGAACGGCACAAGCTCAGAATAGTCGAAAGGCTCGGCGGCAGACATAAGCCTGTCGGGGAGCTTGACCTCGCCGTCAAAAGGCACATCCTTGAGTCTCATTTTGACCACGCCGAAAATACGCTGACTGTAGCTCTCGGCCGTCGCATAGGTACCGTCATGAACAGGCTTGTCCGGACTGCCCTTGAACGCCACGCCGGTAGCATGCACCTCGACCTCCGAGCTGACGATCCACGTCGGAACGTAAAGGCCCGTCATCTTTGCCAGAACTTCGTCGTTGATATAATTCTTGGGCAGATGCGGGATCTCCGCGCAACGCTCTTTGAAAAGGCTCACCGCCTTGGCTTTATCGAACGCAAAAGGAATGATGTAATCGGGCTTGAACTCACGCGTAAGCCTCCTGGTAACGAGCGCGGGCGAACCGCAGAACGCACAGAAAGTCGCGGCGGTGTTCTCATCGGCAATGATCTGCGCGCCGCACGAATTGCAGACGATCTCGTGGCGCCTCTTGTCGTCGTCGCTCATCTCGATCTTGCCGTCGTAATCCTGCTCAGGATTGGAAAGCGCGAACGAACCCACGCTGCCCAGCGTATCAGGATCAAAGACCCCGCCGCAGTTGCCGCACATCATTGCGTTATGTTCTACATCAAAAAACAGATTCGCACCGCAGTTAGGACACTTCTTGGAGTCCGCCGAAAACGTCGCCGGATCTGTTGTGTCGAATCTGCCCGAATTCTTAGACTCGTCCCAAATCGCCATAATCTTTCCCCCGGGGCAAACCCCTAAATGTTATTCCTCCATTAATATACCACGCGGGATAGTGTTCGTTCTACGGGTTGATCTCCATATCGAGATAAATGACCTTGCCGTTGTAGCTCCTGCAGATGATCTTCACCGGCTTAGACTGATATTTAAGCTTATACGCCTTTTTGACGATGACATCTCCGCCGGGCGCCGTCTTCTGTATCTCGGTATCAGGCTGGCCGCTCTCTTTAGCGATGTTGGCTCTCGAGAGCGTTCTGTCGTCCTGAGTCGCCTCGTCGTAAACGGATGAGAGGTAAGTTATCTCATCATTCGTGCCGTTATGAAGCTTCAACGTAAGCACCAGTGCGGGCTCGCCGTCGGTGTCCATGGTATGGGTGACTGCCTGACAGGTGACCTCGATCTTATTCAAGCGGTTGTTGCTCGCAATGATGTTGGCCACGGTGAATCCCAGGATAACAAGCGCGCAGATCCAAGTGATGAGGAGCGTGAGCCAGTTTTTCTTGTGCTTGTCTTTGGCCTTGATTGCCTTGATCGCATAGATCGTCGCTACGATCGCGAAAACAATATACGCAGCCAGCGTGGAATATATAAAGGCATTGACCATCATGCCCCAGGCCATCGCCTGGCCGATATAATCGAGGCCTTTCGCACCGTTATATTCATAAGGATAGAATTCGCTCGCGATATGAACGATTCCGCTAAACAAAGAGATGAACGCAAGGATCCTCGCGACCCGCGCCGGATTCTTCGTTTTCCTAAGCTTAATGCCGATCAAGATTGCGGCAATGCACATACTAACCGCCGCCAGAATCGCCGTAAACATCGTTAGCTCCTTAACTTTTTAAAGTCATTATAATTCACTTTTTGACAGCGTCTCAAGCAAATGAGGTATGTCATCTTTCAATGTATCAAAAACAACACTCATATCAACATTCCCGTAATCATGAACAATGCGGTTCCTAAGACCGTAAATAGCAGTCCAGGGAATTGACTGACGCGTGTTTTTATATTCTTCGCTCAAACGTTTTGCATTTTCAGAAATCTGAATCAAACGGAACAACATCGAATCAAGAAGCACTTCATTGTTCTGCAATTGCTCAATGCTTATATCAGTTGTGTGTTTGACTATGAATGCCATATCTTCGCGAAGCTTTGAGGCAAAGTAATTGTCACCCTTGCTGTTATCCATAAACCTTGATTCCTTCTTTCAAGACTTCGTCTAACAGCTCGGCATTCTTGAGTACTTGATTAAGATCCAGCAGATCGACTTTCTTATGAAGAGCCTGCCTGAGACTCTCCACAAGTTCATAATACTTCAGGCCGGTAACCTTGCCTGAAATCAAAAAATCAATGTCGCTTTTCGCAGTGGCTTTACCCTTCGCATACGAGCCGAAAAGATAACAATAATCAACATCATATTGCGAAAAGATCTTGCTGCAGATCTCAATGATTACTTCCCTTGATAAGACCCCGTGTTCTTCATCGACCGGGTCAATACTCTCCATCTCGTGAATAAGAAACTTGTACTTGGAAGTGTTCACCTTGGATTCATCGTTCTCATAAGTGATATACGATCTCAATGACACACCGATCCTGGCAGCAGCCTCCTGCTGCGTCATGTTTTTCTTTATTCTCAATGATTTCAGCTCATTCATTGCATATTCCTCCGCACTATAATTATGCAATTTTTGCATATTACTTTCAAGGCAAATGTGCAAAATTTGCATATTAATTCGCTTTCGAATATGCAACACTATCACATTACCCCAAAAAGAAAACGGGGCGCCCTTTGACAGGCGCCCGGAACACTTGGGACAAAATATATTAAGGATTTACTTAATAGTTTTCATTATCTTCATCTGACGGGTACTGCTCGCCGTTGCCGGAATCCGAGCCTCTGCCGGGGAACCCCGGGAAGCCATTGCCGCCGCCCTGACTTCCGGAACCGCCCTGACTGTTTCCATTACGATCACCCGGGTACTCCTGATCATCTGAAGAGGAATCCTTGTCGGGCAACGCTGCCTGCTGCCGCACGCCCAGCGTCACTTTGATCTTCATGGTCTCGCCGTCGCGAGTTATTGTTAATGTAATCACATCGCCCTTTTTCGCATCGAGCATGAACGAAGTAATATCTGTTGCCTGAGAGACTTTCTCGCCGTTGAGTTCGGTGATGATGTCGCCCTCCTGGATCCCTGCCTCTGCGGCGGGACTGTCCTTATCTACGCTTTCAACGGTCACGCCCTGAGCCTGACTTGCAGACCCTGAATCCTGGCTTCCGGTTCTTCTCCTGGAGCGGGAATTTCCGGAACTCTCACTCTGCGTGGAAACCGTTATACCGATGTACACCTTCTCGATGTAACCCTTTTCGATGATGGATGTAATGACATCGCGTACCAAATTCATCGGGATCGCGAAACCGATGTTGTCAATCGAGGCGCTGGAAGCATTGCCGTATGAGGAGTACTTTGCGTTGGTGATGCCTATGACTTCGCCATGCGAATTAAAGAGTGCGCCGCCGGAATTGCCGGAGTTGATAGCGCAGTCGGTCTGAATGAGATTCATCGCTGTGTTACTGATCGTAACTTTGCGGTTCAATGCGCTGACCGAACCAGCCGTAAGCGAGAATGTCAGCTCGCCTAAGGGGTTGCCGATCGCGACGACGCTGTCTCCGACGTTCATGTTGTCGGAGTCCCCGATTGTAACGGGTGTCAGATCCTTCGCGTCAATTTTCAATACCGCAATGTCATTGCTCTCATCGTAACCGACAAGTTCCGCATCGTAAGAGTTGTTGTCGTAGGTCGTAACCCGGATACTTTCAGCGCCCTCGATGACATGGTAGTTTGTGACGATATAACCGTCTGTTGTAAGAATGAAGCCTGAGCCGGAAGCCGCCGCCTGCGTCTGATATCCGAAATAGTTCGTCGTGACCGAGGTCTTGATGCCGACCGTCGAATTGACGTTTGCGGCATAGATCTCCGCTGCGGTCATGACTTTGTTGGTATCAACGGAGACCGTCTTGATCTTCGTGTCTTCACGCTCTCCGATCTTCATCGTCGCATCGTCCGCTTCTGCTTCATACTCAGCGTTATTTATGTTTGCGTTGCCTGCTCGAAAATACTCATAAGCGGCAAAGCCTCCTGCTCCCATGGCTCCTCCGACAAGCGAGCAGCAAAGCGCCAGTGCGATGACCTTTGCTGCGCCGCCTGTCTTTTTGGGGATGGGAATTTGGGTAGTTGGCCGGTAACCGTAGGGTGCATACTGCATGCCCTGATATATGTTGTTGTTAGAATTGTTTTCCATAATGCGCGATCCTTTCGCTGTCATCTTTTAAGCTCATTATGGAGACCCAACTTGAAAAGAACTTTAAACCAACTAGGGCAAAAATGAGGTTAACTCCAGGCACGAAAAAGCCCGGACACAACCGGGCTCAAACGCTTATATATTATATATACCAACCTTATCTTTTCTTCATCTTCTCGTCAGTCATCTTCATCGCTTCCTGAAGAGTCGCGGCCTTGTCAAACTTTAAAAGCCTGACGATGTTGCACAAAGCGTCGTAGTTTCTGTATTTACCCGGCAGCATCCCCAGATCCTTTTCAAGGCTGCGTTTCTTCTCCTCGAGCTGCTGCTTCTCGGCAGCCGTCACTTCCTTGCTCTTAGCTTTTCTCCGCCTGCTGTCGGCATAAGCATAGACCGCATTGTTTGCCGAATCCTGCTTGTTCCTCGCGACCCCGATGCCCACGAATACGAGCGTCAGCGTGACTATGATCGCAAGTATCAGACCGATCTTCAGAACGTTCATGCTGAGCGTATGGACGGCCAAACGGGCCATGAATATATATACTATCCAGAACGCGAAAAACGCCCCTACAAGAAACGGCCAGTAAAACCTCATGAAAGTATAGTACCTGACCGGCTCGTCATAAGCCTCGGAAGCAAAAGTCGAAGTCGCCTCAGCGTTAGCTTTTTCCAAGTCCCTGATCACGTCCCTGTAGCGCTGCAGAACCTGCAAGAGTTCGTTTTTGTTCTGAATCCCGGGCTGCGCATTATAAGTCGCCGGCTGCGCTGTGTATGCACTCTGCTGCGTTCCGTAAGTCGCCTGCTGCGCGCCCTGCACGCCGAAACTCCTGTTCACCGATGACGGTGTCTCAACTCCGGCCGAAGGGATAGTTGACGCTACACTCGCACCGCACTTAGAGCAAAATGCATCATCTTCAGCCATCACCGCGCCGCATTTCCTGCAAAAAGCCATCTCCTTCAACCTCCCGCCTTAATCTTCCCCCATATTATACTCAACCATTCCCTGTAACTGTCCCACTTTTATTCAAATCTGAGACACTTTATGGGAATTAAGACGTTTTTTGCTTCGTCTCTGGCGATCGCAGAGGGAATCGAACCCCCACTTTCCGGTTCGTAGCCGAACGGTCTGTCCGTTAGCCTATGCAATCTTGTTGCTTCCGCTGAGACTCGAACTCAGATATAGGGGAATGGCCCTTACGCCGGCCGACGGCGCCGGAAGCATTTTTGGTGGGCAGAGAGAGGATCGAACTCCCCGAGACCTATGTCGCCGGTTTTACAGACCGGCCCGCTGCCTTCTACGGAATATCTGCCCATGTTGGGTGGAACACAGAGACTTGAACTCTAACTTGCAGTGCCACAAACTGCCGTGCTGCCGTTACACTATAAACCACATTTTGGTGTCTGATCAGGGACTCGAACCCTGAAGAAGCTGGTTTTGAATCAGCCACGTCTGCCAATTGCATCAATCAGACATATGGCACTCCCACAGCGAATCGAACGCTGATCCACGGTTTAGAAGACCGTTGCACTCTCCGTTGTGCTATAGGAGTATTTGGTGTCCGAGGCGGGAGTCGAACCCGCAAAACCTGCGTCCTTAGCGCAGTACCTGTGCCAATTCGGTTACACGGACGAATTGGTCTCCCGAGCGGGAATCGAACCCGCAAGACCCGCGTTTTAAGTGCGTCTCGTATGCCAGTTCCGACACCGGGAGAAGTTATGGTGTCCCTACCCGGATTCGAACCGGGAGTCCGGCGGTTCTGAGCCGCCTGCGTATGCCAGTTCCGCCATAGAGACATTTGGTGGATGTGACAGGCATCGAACCTGCGACCTTCAGATTAAGAGTCTGCTACTCTGCCAGCTGAGTTACACATCCATGTTGGTGGACCCAAAGAGACTCGAACTCTTATCGCCCGGATTAAAGGTCCGGCGTGTTACCGTTACACTACAGATCCATGGTGGACGGTGTTGGTTTCGATCCAACCTCCCTTGGGCTTCAACCAAGTGCTTTCACCAGATTAGCTAACCATCCATTCTTGGGATAACAAGAAAGACGCTGTGTCTTAATTGCCATCCCCAGACATCTCGAAAGAGTGCCTGTTTCTTTCGAAAAGCCTGTATTGGCACCCATGGAAGGACTTGAACCTTCAACCTCCCGGTTAACGGCCGGATGCTCTACCGATTGAGCTACAAGGGTGTATAAAAAGTTAAGTTTTCAAGGATCGTGAGCAAACAAAAAAGGATCGCCCGGAAGTTTCTTTTCCGGACGATCCTGATCTCATTCTTCAATTTGTTTGTGCCTAAACAAAGTCAGATTAACATCGTAACCGTGCGGAAAAATCGCCAATGCCGTAATCGAAAAGATGCTTGTTATCCAGAAGGGATATCGGTGCATAGGGGCGGACTGAACCAAACGCTGTATTGCCGAGCGTTCTGAGATTTTTCAATAAATTCTGTCTCATAGATGCAGTTTGCATTGTTCTTTTCCTTTCGATTTTTTTGCAATAAAAAAAGAAGTGCTGAACGATCCGGACCTGCAAATTTCAGGTCGGATGTCGGACAGGCACTTCCTTCATCGCCGATAATTTATCACATCGAAAACTGATGCGCAACCCCTATTTTGAAATTTCTTGAAATCCGCAAAGCCCAATAACCATCGGGTTTCCGGGGTCTATATTAATAATACTTTTAAGATGTTTTTTAGCGCTGAAAAAAACACGAAAGAATTTTTAATAAGCGTTCTTGTTCTGCGTCTCAAAAGCTTTTTTCAGATCTTCAAATGAGATTTTTACCATTCCGTTTGATTCGACTTTTACGGTTATTCCGTCCTCTTCCCAGCTGCCAAAATCGACCTCATAACATTCGTCTTCGGGATCTACTATCGCGTTGACGCTTATGAGATGAGGATCAAAATTCAGCGGATCATCAAGTTTTCCGATCATTACATCGGACGGTCCTGCCCAGTAACAGCCCTCATACGCAACGAGGTTTGTTGCCGGATCGTAGAGCACTTTGGTTACGATAAACGACTCGCCGTTTGGCATGCCGTAATCATTATCATAGCCACGCGGTACGTAGTTAAATACTTCCAGTGTGTCCACATCGATATAGCTGATTCCATACAGATCAATGTGGAAAGGATAGTAACGGTGACCGTTCGAATGAAGGATAAATTCCTTATACGGAGCGTGGTGATTGTCACAGGAAGTGTAAACGTAAATGCTCTTCCCGTCCCTGCGCAGCTCGCACTTCTCACCGCGTGCATGTGTCGCGTGTTCAGTCTGGTGAACATATGCCCTCTCATGAAGAGAAAAACCGTCCGGAAGCTCTGTTATCTCCTCTGCTTTGAAATACTGCTCATCGAAAACATAGCTGTACTGCTCTTCCATTTCCAGAAACGCGGGAGTCCCGTAAACATTGGTGTAATCGAACCCGCGGTAATGCGCTCCTGATGCACCGAAATGGCCGCAGGTAAAATCTAAACTGACTTCACTGCCGTTATTTTCCAGAACCAGTTTCACGTCGTTTTCTTTACCGTTACGGGTCGCCGAAACTGCCTTAAGCACCGGATTTTCCATGGCCTCCAGACTGTCTAATCTTGCTTTCAGTTCCGGGTCTGTAACGAGGATGCGCGCGATGAAAATATCGAAATATCTGTAGTCATCCTTAACATAATCGCCCTCGATATGAAGAGAGTAATGTTCCCCTTCATCTTCGGTCCAGTTACTGGGATAGATCATCGTGATCTTCGAATTGCTGAGATCGTATTTTTCCAAAAATTCTATACTGCCCATATTTTCCCCTATTCGTGTTTTGTTATTCCTTTGTGATTATAACATGGAGCAGTTTTCGAGAAGGCCTGTGCAAACTTTTTGCAAAATAACACCCGAAATTTGCACTGAATTTGCAAATAACGGAGAAATTGCAAAATTAGTGCAAAAAACAGGAGCAACTTTGCACTATTTTTGCACTCAAAAAAACCGCCCGCAGATGCGGGCGCTGTAATCAACATTATTCTTTTACCAACGGTATCCAGATGTAATTCACATCGTTTTCCGGATTCTCTACCGGAGGAGTATACATCTCGACCGAGTAGTTGCCGGCGAGCTTATAGCCCTTGAGCGTCGGGAGCCATTCAGACCAGATCTGTGTGTTCACGCTCTGAAGGCTCTGAGGCAGAGGTCCTCTGCATGTGAACTCAGCCCACAGACTGCCGGGAATCTCAGTAATCTCGCATCCTTCAGGGATCTCCATGCCGGGCTCATACGGATCTGCGATCCAGTAATCGAAGTGTTTGCCGTCGTAATCCCGGCATACACCGAACACGCCCTTAAGACCCTTCATGTCTTTCATCCATTCGTCCCAGAACTTGGGGATCTCCTGATAACTTGTGTCGGAATTAAATCCGCGCTTAATACCTACGACCTTAAACGGTTCTTTCTCAACAATACGATAATCAAGCATTTTACCGCCCTCCAATGATATTTTGATATGCAACGGAGCGATTGAACAAAGTGTTGCACCGGGCTCACGGGCCTTCGAAGGTGCTATGCCGTGGAAACGCTGGAAAGCTTTTGTGAAGCTGTCCGGTGAATCGTATCCGTACTTTAATGCCACGTCTATGACTTTCGCGCCGGACATAGATAAATCCTGTGCGGCAAGAGTCATGCGTCTGGCGCGGATATACTCACCTACCGTCATTCCGCAGAGCGCACCGAAGATACGCTGATAGTAGAATGGCGAGAGCGCTGCAAGACCTGCAATGTCTTCGATCTCAAGGGAGCTGGCCAGGTTCTCCTCAATGTAATCGATTGACTGCTGAAATCCTTCAACCCAGTTCTGCACTTGTCTGTCCTCCTTTACGTTGCACCCAAAGTATACTTTCGGGTGGCATCTTCCATCCCGACTTCCTGTGCTCACATTTTACGGGTCAGCTTAATCTGCCGGCAAACAGATAAATCAATTATAGCTCAGACAAAAGAAGCCCGTCTCATAACGAGACAGGCTCCGTGAATATCTGATGTTTTTACTCTCGAAAGAATTACTTCTCCACGATCTTTGCATCCTTGGCATTTTTCTTAACAGATGCAACGCCGTTTAAGCAGCTGTCGACCTTAGAATAGCCTTCACCTGTTGCGATGACCTGGCCGTTTTTTGCCTTCAGGCGGAAACGGAATTCACCCTTCTTGTCCTTATAAACCTCAAACTTAGGATTGACTGCTGTCTTAAAATCCTTCTCCGTCTGATTCTCAATGTTTGCGATCGGTGCGGTTGCGGCAACCGATGCAATTCCCTTTTTAGCGGATAAAGCTGTTTTGTAAACCTGACTGGAAGCAATGACTTCTCCGTTTCCTGCAACCAGATTAAATTTGTAACCGTTTGCTGCTTGTGTTAAAACAAATTTGCCCATAAGATTCCTCCTTAAAAAGAGATAAGTGTGTTATAAAAACCAAATTCATCTTAGCAAAACAAGAAGTTTAATTCCATCCCCATTCGGTAACATAGTATTCATCATCGATGTAGCAATCTGAGTAGTCTTCATACGGCATGTAATAGTCGTCTGAATAGCTGTCTGAATAATCGTCATAGTAATATTCGTCGTAACCATCGTAGATGTAATTGATGTCTTCGCCGGGCTGGAAATCGTAGTCGCCATAATAGTAGTCACCGCAATAGCTTGCACGCTCGGGATAGAGACTGCCGTCAAATTCGTGATGCTCATCAGCGATCTCTTCGTCGGTTAACATGAAATACATGTCCGGATGATCTCTGAAAACAGTTGCATCGCAGTGATACCATTCGCCGTCGATCTGAACGAGATTCCAATAGTGGCCGTTTGTGATTACAGGGTATCTCTCAACCATCATGTTAGGGATACCTGCGCAGTCGAGAAGAACTTTCGCGCATGCGAAATATACGTAGCAGTCACCGCTCCTTCTGGTAAATCCTCTGTATGCTGCATCCTCGAAAGAAAGCTCTTCAGTCATTGTCTGATAAGTAATGTTTGAATGTACCCAGTTGAAGATCTCCCAGGCAGTATTGAAATCATCATCACAATAAAATGAATCCAGAATTTCCTCTGCAATATCGTATGCGGGACCTGTTCCGCTGCCGAAATTGCGTGAGTTGCTCTTCTTATTTGACTTGGCGGAAAGATCCTTATCCTCACAGGATTCACCCTCTGCTTCAACACCTGTAATGAAATCACTGATAATGAAATTTGAATCAGTCTTGAGTGCAATTCCTGTCTTCAGATCCACATTGTCCTGGCCACCTGTCAGGTATAACCATGTTCCTGAAATCGATACTGCAGATATCGTCAGTGCTCCGATTACACAGAGCAAAGCCTTGCCGGCAGCTCTTTTTATCTTTGCGCAGTTACGCTTTGCGGAAGCCTTTCTCTTTACAGGCTTGTTAGTATTCATCGCAGTAAAATCCGTATAGCTGCTGTAAGATTCATCATTCTCATTCATGTACCAGTTTCCGATAGCCATTTTTCTTTCCTCTTTATCGTTTTAAATCAGTGCGGGCATTGGTGCGCCCTTAACCATCCGGATAAAGGTTATTGCTACGGAATTTCAAATAATCTTCATTTCGGCATCAAAACGACAACGAAATTGAGGGAAAAACGGGTAAAAACCGCCTTAAAGCGTGATTTAAGTGATAAACTTAATTATCACTTATGGAAAAAGGGGTAAATAAAATGTCTAAATTCAGAAGTTACAATGCGTATAATGACAACTTCAATAATATCTCTGCCGAGAGACGCGCAGGCGATAAGATTGCTGAAGTAAACAGAAACGTTAATGACCTTCACAGCGATATCTTAAGGATTGAGATCATGTGCCAGGCCATGATGGAGATCATGGTCGAGAAAGGCATTGATCCCGATGTCATCAATTCAAAGATATACGAGATCATGGACAGACCGGAGACTTTCGATACCAACAGAAAGGCTCAGATGCCCTGCCCTCAGTGCGGCAGAATAATCCTCGACAACGGTACTATTCCTCTTCAGGGAACATGCCTCTATTGCGGTACCGTAGTTAAATTCCCGCCGTTGTTTAAGAACGGTGAGCAGAAGCAGGAAACTGAAGCAAATCCGGAAACACAGGAATAAGCAAGTAATATAGTTCAGAACATCAACCCATGATAAAATGTGATATCGCAAAGAAGCTGATTGTGATGGACATTCAATATCTTCCTTTGCACACTGATAAGTGGGAGATCTGACATGAATTTGCGCAAAGCTTTAGTGAGTACGGCTGCAATCTTGATGGCAGGATTACTGCCATTTTCGGCATTCCAAAAGAATCTCCGCGCAGATGACAGATCCGACAAAGAGATCAGGAGCGGAACGGCCCATATTTCGGGCGCAATGGAAAGCAATGTTTATTTCGGAAACTACTGGCAATCCGTCAAGAGCGAAGAGGCGACAGCCAGCAACAAGGAGCCCGTCAAGTGGAGAGTTCTCGCAAACAACGGCAACCTTTTCGTCGTGTCAGATCAGAACCTTGACTGCGTCGAATATAATACATCAGCCGAAACAGTAACCTGGGAAGAGTGTTCCTTGAGAAAGTGGCTCAACAGCAAATTCTTTGATAATGCCTTCACCACACAGGAACAGGGTGCTGTCATTGAATCTCTCGTCGTAAATGAGGACGGCGCAAAGGGCTCTGAAGCAGGTGCCGATACCTATGATAAGGTTTATCTTTTATCCATCTATGAAATAATTGATCCGGACCTGGGATTCCACACTGAATGGAAGGACAAGAGCAGCACACGCGTCGCTCTTAACACTGAATACACCAAGAGCAAGCAAGCCTTGACGGGCTCCGACATGTCTGGCGCATGGTGGCTGAGAACCCCCGGCGATGCCAAAAATGCAGCAAACGTTTTTAATACCGGCAAAGTTTTCGTAAGAGGCGGCAACGTTAATAACTTCATTTTCGCAGTACGTCCTGCGATGAATATTGACTCTTCAAAAGTGCTTTTCACATCACCTGCCGAGGGCGGCAAAACTTCAGGCGTACCCGGAACAGATGCAATAAAAGAAGTCAGTTCTTATACCGGCAGCGATTGGAAGCTCACTATAAAAGACGATACAAGACCGGTTTTCGAAGCTTCAGTTTCTGGCTCGGAAACGATCCTCAAAGACGGCGAGGTAAAGCTCAAATACAAGGGTGCTGCGACAGGCGCGAATGAATATATCTCGGTTATAATCGAAGACACGGAAGGCAGCATTCTTTACTACGGAAATATCGTCGACAATACCTCTGATGATGCAGCAGATTCAGGCATAGCCGCATTCAAGGTTCCGGCTGATCTGATGCCCGGAAACTACAAGATACTGGTCTTTTCCGAACAGTGTAACGGCGACTTTAAGACGGATCTGGCAAGCAACATCGTGACGCTCGACATCTCCATTTCTAAGTATAAGACAGCAGACAGGAATCTCTGCATCGGGATCGGCGCTGCAATTGTTGTGGCAGTATGCGTTACCGTAGTTTTCGGTGTCAGAAAAAAGAAGCACGCTTAAAAATCCAGATACATTGTAATTGGAATCTATTTTGATTGTTTTTCTCCTAAATTATTCGCATTTCAGGAAAGAAATGCGCTTTAGGAGATAATCACTGCACCCTACTATAAAAAGTACTGCGCCCGGCTCCATACTTCTTTATATATCCCTCTTCCTGAAGATTTTTCAAACCCAGTTCGACAGATTTCTCACTTATACTGGGGCAGGTATTTACGATCTCTCGTTTTGTAAACTTGCCGATCTTGCTGTCTACGGCGGCCTTTACAATATCTTTAGCGCTGCTTTTTATAGTTACAGAACGTTTTTTGCCTGTCGGTGTTTCTTCTACAATGACAGTGCCGCCAATGATCTCAACTCTGCTCTCAAACTCTCTGTAACATGCAAGTATGACGCCCAACATGTATTTTATGAATGCAGTTGGATCTTCTTTTTCTTCATGCCAGCCTGTTGATGCTGTTTCCAGCGCATCATAGTAATTATTCTTTGTCTTCTCAATATGTTTTTCTATACTGATATATTTCCCAACCATATATCCGGAACGGTATAAGAGGAGCAATGTAAGAAGTCTGCTCATTCTCCCGTTTCCGTCATTAAAAGGATGAATACAAAGAAAATCGTGCAAGAAAACCGGAATAATCAGAAGTGGATCGACAATCTGCTCATCAATAGCTAAGTTATAGTTATCACAGATAGAATCAATACAAGCTTCTGTCTCATACGGCGGAACCGGAGTAAATCTTATAAATTCCGTTCCATCTTTCTGGGTTTCCTTCAGGTAATTCTGAGTAATCTTATACCTTCCGCCGTTACCGGTATCAGCATACTGCATGAGATCTCGGTGAAGCTGAAGAATGATGTTTCCGCGTACTGGAATAAACTCGTTGCTTTCATGAATAGTATTTAACACATCACGATAGCCTGCGATTTCGCGTTCATCGCGTGTTCGTGGAATCGTTTTTCCCTTAACGAGTTGTCCGATTCTGGTATCAGTTGTTACGATACCTTCGATCCTGTTAGAAGATTCTACAGATTGAACCTTAGCGACTTCCAACAGCTTCTCAAGCTCTACCGGTTTCTGTCTGAGATAAAGATCATGCTTTCCCTTATACTCATGAATAAGAGAAAGATAATTCGTTATTTCATTATCCCAACGATAGTTTTTATATTTTCTATAATCAAATGATCTCATATTTTTCTCCTAATGTCGCCTTTCTCCTAAATTATAGTCAGAATTAGGAGATAAGCAAGCAGTTAGGAGAAAACTATGAGATCGCTACCGCATATTTTTTATTAACTTATCAGAAGATAAACCTTTCGATCAGATAAGCGCTATGCATTAATGCCGGTATGTTCAAGTTCTTTTCCGGATCTGTATATAAGAACACGAAAATACTCGGAATACAACTTATCACGAGCATGACGGCAATTTCTATCTGAATAAAACCAATGCTGTATTTCTTCATGAATGTATTCGTCTTTCCTGTTTATCGTTCTTGTGCTTTGAGATACTTGTTTAATTCCATCCTCGCGATGGTATCAGTTCCTGTTAAATAATTGTGCAGGAACATAAGAAAAACAATTAGCGACCAGCCGAACAGCAACTTAATATCCGGGTGATTCGGCGCAATGATAAGTCCCGCTACCGGTAAACCGAATATGATCACCAGGATAAAAAAGTAAAGAAGAATAATTCCGATCCATCCGCCTACGCTGCGTTTTATATACCTCTTGTATTTATTATCTTCCTTGCGAATGTACGTTATCTCTTTATAACCATGGAAACGATGACTGTCAAACCACACATTCACAGTGAGATACTGAGGATATTTTACATCCTCGCTCTTCCTGATGTAGGCAGGATGCTTTCTCCTTACCGCCCACTTAATAAGATCAATAAGGAATCCCATCAGCTGAGTTATGCCGAAGATAAACGCCAATGTCAGAATAAAAGAATTCAAGTCGTCCATACAAGCATTATAACAATTCCCGTTTGTATTTATTCTCAATCATGTTCGCGGGAGCCTTTCGATTCTAACCTATTTCAAATTTGCTACTTCATCCTCCCTCCCTCATGCTAAAATACTTACCGAAATTGATTTAGGAGAATAACGCATGATAAAAGTACTGTTTGTCTGTCACGGCAGTATTAATTGAGCCTGAAAGACAAGACCGCAAGCCCTTGTTCTCACGCGTTTTGAGGGGATTAAGGTTCATAACTGTACCTTATTTGTACCTTTGAAATTTTCAAAAAATGTGTTGACCACACATATAAGTTTCTACTATGCCAATCCCGATACGATAAATACCGCAAGATATGGATCCTGCGGTATTTTTAATTTTATAAACAGAACATTAGATAGTTGTTCGTATCGACGGTCCTCGGGCACTAAAACCAAGTATCAACTAACGAGCTTGGTATATTAAAGATATATACGATCTAATCAAGACTTAGCGTAATAGTTACA
>JAEEGJ010006587.1_pt1 | contig 34583 bp, 32 predicted proteins | sample 8958761 | NCBI WGS metagenome assembly JAEEGJ01 (sample SAMN16246546, study PRJNA631951) | gut metagenome | biome: gut microbiome; feature: rumen; material: RS-attached | host: Bos | place: Iran: Karaj | collected 2018-10
AAGAATACATAGATTACTACAACAATGAAAGAATTCAGCTCAAACTGAAAGGACTGACTCCTTGCCAGGCAAGGAATCAGTCCTTATACTCATTTTAAATCGTCCAACTTTAGGGGTTCACTTCAGAGCAGTCCCTTTGAAGTTTGCTTGTTCAGCTCATTAACGGATTGAGCTTGCGATGCCTGCGATGATTCCGATCGTGTAGATGAGAAGGTAGAGCGTCATGAAGCCGCCGAATGCGAGGCCGCCGATGGAGAGGTACTTGCCGATCCTGACCTTAACAGGATAAGTACCGTAAGTTTCCTGATACTTCTTGCACTTGCCGAGTCCCATGGGGCCGAAAACGAGGCCGAGGAAGCTGAGGAAGAAGGTGCAGGAGAATGCTGCTGCGAGGATGCCGGTTGTAAGGCAGCTCTTTTCTTCTTCGGGATTGCCTGCAGCGGGAGCTGCGTAAACAGGTGCAGCCTGGGGCTGAGGTGCATAAGCATAAGCTTCGGGTTGAGGTGCAGGTGCAGGTGCAGGTGCGGGAGCAGGTGCAGGCTGAGCTACGGGCTGAGCAGCGGGAGCTGCAGCTACGGGTGTACCGCAGTTAGGGCAAAAAGCATTGCCGTCTTCAAAACTGGTTCCACAATTAGTGCAAAACATAATCTTTCCTCCATGTAGGTAGGACGGATCGGACCGTCTTATTTAGTCGATTAAACACGACAAAGTTATTTTATCATTGAAAAATTGGAATTAAAATATAAAATTATCTAGTGTGCTTATATATTTTAAATAAAGAGGTTTAGATGAAGACGGCGGTTCTGTTGCCAGTTTACAATCCTGACGTCAAATTCCCTGCTTTGGTCCGTGAACTGAAGGAAAGAGGATTTGTCGTTGTCGTTTGTAACGACGGCAGTGCTGAAAAATTCGATCCGATCTTTAACGAGATCAAGGACGAAGTCTATTACGTAACCTATAACACCAACAAAGGCAAGGGATATGCGCTGAAGCGCGGTTTTGAGTTCATAGGTAACAATCTCGCTGATGAAGTCTCATATGTCGTTACCGCAGATGCGGACGGGCAGCACGCGATCGATGATATCGTAAGGGTTTCGCAGCTCGTACAGAAGTCTGAAGGCATCGTCTTGGGTATGAGGGACCTTTCCGAGCATATTCCGGTCAAATCCAGGATAGGCAATGACCTTTCCAAGACCGTTTACACCATCATCACGGGTGTTTACTTAAGGGATAACCAGTCAGGACTCAGGGGATTCCCTGTAAGGCTTATGAGCTGGCTTTGCGATATCCCGGGGAACAAGTACGAATATGAGCTCAACGTTCTCGTCACCGCGCATAAGGAAGGCATTCCGATCGCGGGCATCGACATAAAGACCATTTACGAGAACAATAATAAGAACACGCATTTCAAGCCTATCAAGGATACCGTCAGGATACAGGGATCGCTCCTGTCTTACGGTCTCATATCAACGCTTGTTTATACGCTTTACATCTTAGCGTTGGCCATCCTCTCATGGTTCGACATACCGCATTTCTACATCTGGACCGCGGCAATGTTCGTATGGGTGACGGGAATGCACGCCGTTTTGAATGTTTTCTCGGCAGGCATAAGACACCGCCAGAAGATCAGCGTTATCTATTACATCACGGGCGCGATCAAATACTGCATCGCGACGCTCATCATGCTCCTGTTTGACTTTCAGGGGTGGTTTATCGTGCTGGGCGCGTTTTGCTCGCTTTTGGTCGTGGTAGTGTTATCATATCTTTTCGGCAGATCCGGAATAATGGGAAAGGTTTAATTTAAATGGAAAGATGCAGCAGAGAATTGGTCAGCAAGATCGTTGCTGAAGATAATCATATAAACGTTGACGGTCTCGACATCGGGATCAAGAGCATTCCTGATGACGACCGTGAGGGCGTTCTCGACAAGAGAGAGTTCTTCATAAGGAACGCGATACTGACTTTTCAGAAGATGACTGCGGCGCCTTTCAAGTTCTCCGTAGAGGGAATGAGGGCTACGACCAAGACGCAGTGCCTTGACTGCTGCAGTGTTGAGATCAAGGACAGCAGTTTTGAGATCGATTCCGAGGGAAGAAAAGTCCTCGTATATAGATATGACAGGGCTGATTCCGTCGGGAAGACAAGACCCGTTCTCATCTACATTCACGGCGGTTCCTTCATGGCGAGCAGCGCGAAATTCTATGAGCAGCCCTGCCGCTTTACCGCTGAGCAGACTGGATGCGTCGTTCTCAATATCGAATACGGACTTGCTCCCGAGTGCCGTTATCCTGCTGCGATCAACGACTGCATCAACCTTATCAATTATGTTTATGACAATGCTGAAGCTCTTGGCGTTGACAAGGAGAAGATCGGCCTTTTCGGCGACAGCGCTGGCGCAAACCTTGCCTTGGCTGCCGTTATTGACAATAAGAGCGAGGCAAAGATCTCTTATCTCGGTCTGTTCTATCCCTGCGTAGACCTTTTCTCAGGTGATCATCTCTATGATTGGAAGCTCTCCGATTACTCGATCAACGACGAACAGAAGGAGCTCATTCTTTCGAGGCTCCAGCTCGGACGCTGCGACGGTCAGGGCAACGACCAGCTTATGGCGGGCATCCTTTTGAACTATACGGGCGAGCGTTATGAGGAAGTCAAGAAGGCTCCTGATGTAAGCCCTATCTATGCTGATCTTTCAAACATGCCTTTCACGGGCATTTTCTCCGCCGAGTATGACGGATTGAGGATCCAGGGCGAGTACTATGCAAGACTGCTCAAAAAGGCTGGCGTTCCTTGCAGTATCACCCGTTACAGAGGTGTTACCCATGCATTCCTCGATTACTTCGGCATAGTTCCTCAGGGAGAGGCTGCAATTCTTCAGATGTGCGGTCAGATAAAGGAAGTCTGGGGGCTTGATAACTGATGGCAATGGTCGCAAAAGTAGTTACCAGGAATATCGAAGCGCTCAAGAACTCCGATCAGTCTTTTGAGACGATCTTCCGCATAATAAGGGAAAGCTTTACCAGTGAACTTTTTGCTGAGTATCTGAATAACGGTAAGATCTGCAAAGTCACATATTTCGAGTTCTGCAAGAGGGTAGATCTTTTTGCTGCCGCATTCCTTAAGAAATACGGTGCTCCTGAAGAGGGCAAGGCCAGACTCGCGGGCATCTATCTTGAGAATTCGGTTGACTGGGTCGCCATCTTCTGGGGCCTTTTGAGGTCCGGATTTAAGCCTGTGCTGCTCAACACCAGGCACAGCCTTGCAATCACTAACGACATTATCGGCGAGCTTAAGCCTGAATTCGTCATTTCTCTCGATAAGAGGGTAAACGGCGCCATAAGGCCTGAGGCGATCATCGAGGGTCAGCCTGAGTATTCGGCTCCCGAAAAGGATTATTGGGAAGACGAGGTAATACTTGTTACCAGTGGTTCTACGTCCAAGCCCAAGATAATCTCACACAGCGGAAGCACCATCTGCAAGCAGGTAGAGCTCTCTGCCGACCTGGTCAGGATGAACCCTGCTGTCCAGTACAATGTGCAGCTACAGATAAAGAACCTTGCGTTCCTGCCGTTCTATCACATCTTCGGCCTGGTGGCGCTTCTTTTGTGGTTCACGTTCTTCGGCAGATGCATAGTCTTCCTGCCCAAGTACGATGTCGATTCGATCCAGCTCGTATGCAGGAGGATCGGCGTTACTCATTTCTTTGCTATTCCGCTCGTCTGGAACAAGACTGTCGCTGCTCTTGAGGCTGAAGTCGCCAAGCAGGGCAAGACCAAGAAGTTCAACAAGGCGATAGACTTCTCCAATAAGCTCCAGAACGTTTTCCCGCTGATCGGAGCTACCATTGCAAGGGGCATTATCTTTAAGAAAGTTAGAAGACAGCTCTTAGGTGAGAAGCTCAGATTCCTTATCTCCGGCGGCGGCTTCATCCAGCCGAGGACACTCGAGGTGCTTAACGGCCTCGGTTATTCGATCCATAACGGATACGGCCTGACCGAGTGCGGCATCGTTTCTGTTGAACTTGCCAAAAAGCCCAAGTACAGAAATGAGGGCAAGGTCGGAAAGATCTTCTCCAATATTGCTTATAAGCTTTCTGACGAAGGCGAACTCCTTATCCCAAACGATCACTCGATGCACGGTATGTACGTTGACGGCGTTTTCCATAAGAACGATCAGGAATATTACGCGACAAACGATTTCGTAAAGATCGACGAGAAGGGAAGACTCAGTATCGTCGGCAGAAAAGACGACGTTATCATCGGACCTAACGGCGAAAACATCTCGCCTGAGGAGATAGAGTCCAGGATCAGCAAGGGCGCTTATTCTTCAATGGCGCTCGTTTATGTAAAGCTCCCCGGAACTGAAAACAAGCAGATGATCCTGGTCCTTTCAGACAACGGCAAGCTTGGTGCATTCGAACTTACGACATCGCTCAAGGGAGTTTATAATTCGATCTCAACGCTCTCCATGATCGAGCGCCCTACTAAGGTCGTAAGCCTTATCGGAGCAATGCCCGAGAACCTGAAGGGCGTTGACAGAAGGGCACTTGTGGCAGGCCTTGAGGAAGGAAAGCTTTTCGTTACCGAATGCTCCGATCCTTCAGATGAGGAGATCAAGCGCATCAGGACTGACGAATACATCAAGCTGATAGATACTGTTTGCGGCGTGTTTGCCGAAGTCCTCGACAAGGACAGGAGCGAGATAACAGAGACGTCTAACTTCGTTGCATTGGGCGGCGACAGCATGCAGTACGTCGAGCTCCTCAGCAAAGCCGGCGAGAAGACCGGCCATCCGATCCAGATGACCGAGACGCCGCTCATTACGCCTATGGCGATCGCCGATTACATCATCACCAGCGCCAAGCCTGAGAAGGATGTAAACTGATGTTCCTTGTAAGATGGTTTCTGATCATTACGAGCATAATCCCCGCGCTTCTCTTCTTCGGAATCAAGAGATACTATCTGCGCGCAAAGAAAAAGCTCGATTATAAGGGCCCGATCATCGCGGCGCTCAACCACACTTCGTTTCTTGACTATGTCTGCGCGCTCCTGGCATTCCCGGGCAAAAGGATGTACGTGCTTGTTTCAGCCAAGTTCTATGATTTCAATCCCGTCCTTACGTTCCTCGTAAAGGCGATGGGCGTCATCAGGGTTGACGCGGTCAGCGGAAACATGGACGCGGTCAACAAGGCGATCAAGCTCCTGAAGGACGGCAAGAACATCCTGATATTCCCTGAGGGACATATCGAGACTGAAGGAAAGCTTCTTGATTTCGGTCAGGCGGCAGCGCTCATGAGCCTTGGCTCAGGCGCTCCTATCATCCCCGTTTACCACAACGGCAAGATCGGTCCGGGCAAGCGCGACAAGATGTTCATCGGCGAGCCTATTTTCCCGGACAATTACCTTATCAATGAAGAGACACTACAGGACCAGGCTAAGAGCCTTACAAAGGACTTAAGGGACACCATCGAGAAGTACAGGCAGTTCTATCTCGACAACTTCTATGAGGCTGAAGGCAAGAAGCCCAAGAAGCACAAGCATTCCGACTTCCTTTATAACTTTGTGAAGATCACCGCTTATCCCGCCATCTGGGCGTTTATGCACCCGAAGTTTATTTTCGAGAACGGTATGGCAAGGGGAACGCTTTACAGACAGAAGGGCATGCTCATCGTCAGCAACCACTCCTGGTGGATTGATGCGCCTTTCATGTACTATGTTTTCTTCAAGCTTTCGCCCAGATGCATAGCCGCTCAGGACGTTGCCAATATCAATAAGTCCTGGAGATTCTTCGAAAAGACCATGGGATGCATACTGCTGGACCGTTCCGGCTTTGACTGGGGCGCGATAAGGACATGCATGGACTGCCTCAAGGAAGACATCCCGCTCGTCGTATTCCCGGAGGGCCACATGAACTACGATGACAAGCTCCTTCCGTTCATGAACGGAGCCGTCATGATGGCGCTCATGACGGGGGTTCCCGTAGCGCCCGTTTACATGCATACGACCTACAAAGGATTTAAGAAGCAAGTCTATGTAATAGGCGAGTTGATTAGATTTGACAGGAATTCGCAAATGCCCGATAATAACTCCGTTAATCTTGCAAATGAGCTTTTATACAACAAACTTACCGAGCTCAGGCAGATCGCGATACGCGAATCTTCGCCCAAGTTCAACAGGGAAGTTGCACAAGCCAGAAAGCAGATGAAGGCCAACTTGGAGCGCGTCAACATTCAGATAAAAGAGGCGGCTGAAAAGAAGGCCCGCAAAGCGGCAGGAGGGGATAAGGATGCTTGAAGAACTTTATAACGTCATCAGCGACAGCTATAAGCAGATGAACCGCGAATTTGAGACCCCGTTATCAGAGATAAGCGAAACCACTTCACTTAAGGATCTCGACATGGATTCCGTTTCTTTTGTTGTCATCATGATGAATATCGAAGATAAGATGAACGTACGTCTCAATATGGACGGATCGTCTGCTTTTCAGACAGTAGGCGACGTCTTAAGAGCGATCGAAGAAGCCAAAAAGAATCAATAAAATACAAAGGAGAACAAAGATGGGTGAATTTGTAATTCTTACAGACAGCTCAACCGACATGACAAAGGACTTGAGGGAGAGATTCGGCATTACCGATTACCTTCCCGGAATCGTCGTTCTTCCCGATGGCAAGAAGGAAGATTCGACGCTTGACTGGGAGCTTATGAGTCCTGATGAGTACTACGGGAGCATGACGAAGGACGCCATCTACACAACAGGTATCAAGAACATCGAGGTTCAGGAAGAATTCTTCGAGAAATACCTCAAGCAGGGATATGACATCCTCAACATCTCGCTTTCTTCAGCGCTTTCCGGCACATACAGCCAGTGCAAGGTCGCTGCAGAGAACATGATGAAGAAGTATCCTGACAGAAAGATCATCGTTGTCGATTCCGTCAGATATTCAGGCGGTCTGGGCCTCCTCGTTTCATATGCAGGCGAGATGAAGCAGCAGGGCAAGTCCATGGAGGAGATCGCTGACTGGCTCAATACAAATAAGTACAGGGTTCACCAGATGGGTACGGTTGACGACCTTAACTTCCTCAAGAGATCAGGCCGTGTTTCCAACATCGCAGCTTTCATGGGCGGCCTCATCAACATCAAGCCTATGGCTGAGTGCGACCGTAAGGGCATGAACACCGTTATGGGTAAGGTCACGGGCTATAAGAAGATGTTCGCGGCTTCCATTGAATACATGAAGAGAACCATCGAGCCGAATCCGAAGAGGATCTTCGTTTCTCACACTTTCCGTAAGGCTCAGTGGATCCAGATGCAGGATCTCATCAAGGAGAACTTCCATCCCGAAGAGATCATCGCAACACGCGTAAATATGGCTAACGGCACGGCTATCGGCCCCGGCATGATCGTCGCTTTCTATCTCGGAAACGAGATCTCCGAAGGCCTTGTAGAAGAGACCAAGATCTTCAACGAAGTCAAGGCAGGCTTATGACGCCCGTTCAGATCGTCATTCTCATTGCCGCGATCGTCGTATTCATAGCGCTCAGCGGATTGATATTCATGTGGATATACGTTTGGGGTATTGCTAAAAAGCAATACTCCGAAATGTTTATCCGCACTTCAAAGGACAAGTGGGCCAGAGGCAACAGCTGTCCCGAGAACGAAGAGCATTCCGTCATGTTCAATACCGGCATGAAATGGGGCGAAGAGAACGCTTCATATAAGGAAGATATCGAGATCACGAGCAAGGACGGCCTCAAACTTAAAGGCGAGTATTTCAATTTCGGATATGACAGGGCAGTCCTCATCCTGGCGGGAAGGGCTGAAACAGTGCTCTACTGCTATTACTTTGCTGACGTTTTCCAGAAGGCGGGATGCAACGTTATCGTTGTCGACCCCAGAGCGTGCGGTTTAAGCGAAGGAATCTACACGACCGCAGGCATGAAAGAGGGCGAGGACGCTGCTCTTTGGATCGACCATATCCATGAGAAGTACGGGATCGAAAAGTTCTACATCCACGGCATCTGCGTCGGCTCGGCTGAAGCGATCTATGTCGCCGCTGCCCATCAGCCTTATCTCAAGGGCATAATCCTTGAAGGACCTTACAGCGCTTTCTATAAGGTTCTCCTGATGAGGACCAGAAATCACGGCAAGCCGACTTTCCCCGTATGCATCCAAATGGCTTTGCTTTACAAGAAGCTTGCCGGAGTAAACGTTTTCAAGAACAAGCCGATCGAAGAGATCAAGAAGGCAGAAGTTCCTGCTCTGTTTCTCTGCGGAAGAGAGGACAAGAGCAACAGTCCCGACGATTTCGAGCTCATCTACAATGCATGCGGAAGCAAGCAGAAGAAATTCGTCTGGTTCGATCATGGTGCACATTCTCACTTAAGAATAGTAAACTTGGAGAAGTACGATCAGGAAGTTACCCGGTTCCTTAACGGTTAAAGGAAGGAGGACACTATGAGTTTTGCCATCATCACTGATTCCACGAGCGACCTTACAAAAGCGCTGAGAGAGCAGTACGACATTGATTACTGCAAGATGGAGTTCTCTTTGGAGGACAAGACCTATAGGGCCTCTCTTGACTGGGACGAGATCTCCTCTTCCGACTTCTACAATTCCATGAGGGAAGGCAAGAGATATAAGACCGTCCAGGTTCCCGTAAAGACTTTTGACGAGAAGTTCAGGGAACACCTTTCAAAAGGTGAGGACATTCTCTACATCGCATGTTCTTCAGGCCTTTCCGGCTCGGTAAATAGCGCTGTGGTCTTGGCGGGCGAATTAAGATCCGCTTTCCCGGACAGAAAGATCGTCTGCATCGATTCGCTTATCAGCGGACTTGGCCAGGGTTCAATGGCCATCAAGGCCGCACAGATGAGGGACGAGGGCAAGACCATCGATGAGACGGCAGCCTGGATCGAGGAGCACAAGCTTTTCTTCAATCAGTACGGAACGGTCGAAAGCCTTGATTATCTTAAGGCAGCGGGCCGCGTTACCGCTTCTTCGGCTTTCTTCGGAAACCTCTTTTCCGTTAAGCCGATCCTTATTTCAGACTTGGAAGGTCACAATCTCGCAGTCAAAAAAGTTAAGGGCAGAAAGTCCTCTTTAGACGAACTCGCGCAGATGACCGCAAAGTATATCGAAAACCCGCTTGAACAGACCATCTATGTCGGTCATGCCGATGACGAGGCTGCAGCAAACGCGGTTTCGGAAAAAATAAAAGAGCTAATCCCCGGAGCTGTAACGAGCCATTATGTGATCGGCCCGATAGTCGGCGCTTCCGTGGGTCCCGGAACGATAATCGTTTTCTATTACGGGAAGCATAAGAAGGAACAGTTGAATGGAAATTAACATCATCAAAAAGATGCTTCTTGCAGGCAGCAAGAACATCCTTGATAACAAGCAGACACTTAACGACATGAACGTTTTCCCGATCCCTGACGGCGATACGGGAACCAACATGGATAAGACGATGCAGGGCATCGTGAAAGTCCTTATGGAAATAGGGGACAGGGATCTGACCCCTTCGGATTTTGACGATCTCTACAAGAGCGCGCTGATGAATTCGCAGGGCAATTCAGGCGTAATCCTCTCTCAGTGGCTCAAGGGCTTCCTGAAAGCATTAAGAGACGAGACGGAGCTTGATCCGGGCAACCTTGATGCTGCTTTTATCGGCGGTACGCAGTCCGCTTATTCTTCTGTAGCAGACCCCGTCGAAGGCACATTCCTTACGGTCTGCAGGGAAGCGCAGGAAGAGGCTGAAGACCAGTTTGACGAAGACACCACCGTTTACGATTTCATGAAGAACGTTGTTGACGCTGCTTCCGAATCCCTGAAGCACACGCCTGAGAAGCTTCCCATACTCAAGGAATATGACGTCCTGGACAGCGGCGGAATGGGTTTCCTCTGCCTTGTCACGGGTATGTTCACGGCTTTGGATGAAGACTACAAGTACGATTTTTCAGAGTTTGAATCACTTAAGCCTACGTTTTCCTCTAACGGTACGCTTGGTTCTTCAGCTTCCGGTGAGGAGTTCGGCTATTGCACCGAGCTCATCGTACACATCGATGACGACAAGCTCAAAGGCTTCAATCCCGATAACGTCAGGATCGACATGAACAGCTTCGGCAATTCGCTCGTTCTGGTCCAGGACGGAAATGACCTGAAGATCCATATCCACACGGTCAAGCCTGAGGATGTTCTCGCATACTTCCACAAGTTCGGCGAGTTTAATAAGCTCAAGATCGAGAACATGACTTTGCAGCATCACGAGAATTTCCTGGCCGCAACTCAGGACTGCGCGATCGTTGCAGTCGCAGACGGTGAGGGGATGGAGGAGCTCTACAGGTCTTTGGGCGTCAAGGAGATCATCAGGGGCGGCCAGTCTGACAACGTTTCAGTCCAGAACATGCTCAACGCCTGCAAAAAGGCTTCAGCAAAGCATGTTATCCTGCTCCCGAACAACAAGAACATAATCATGACGGCCGAAAAGGTCAGAGAACTCTGCACAGAGTCCGTCATCCATATCGTTCCCACCCGCTCAATGGCTGAGGGCTATTGCGCGCTCTCACTGATCGACAGCTCGGCTTCTTATGAGACGATCGAAAAGACTATGCTCGAATCGCTCAAAGGCGTTCACACGGGATTCGTCTCTGTAGCTGACAAATCAGGCGTTTATAACGGCATTGACGTCAAAGCGGGCAACCACATCGGCGTTTTGGACGATGACGTCATCGTTTGCAGCGCTTCAGACACGATCACGGCGTTAAAGGACCTGACAAAGAGCATTCCCGGAATCGCTGAAGCAGAGTCGGTAACCATCTTTGCAAGTACTTACGTCATTGAATCTTCAGTTAAGAGCAATGAATATGTTCTCAAAAACTTCTGTCCTGATGCCGAGATAAACGTGACATACGGCGGACAGGGCATTTACGACTTGGTGGTGCTCTATCAGTGAAGAAGTTGATCTTAGACCTTTCAGGCGGCGACAATTCCGCATCGGTTATCTGTGAAGGAGCTTTCAGGGCTCTTTCTGACAATGCCGATCTTTTCGTCACCTTCGTAGGTCCTGAGAAGGATTATTCTGAAGTTCTTGCTTCCCGCGCGGATCTCAAGGACAGGTTCGACCTTATCCCTTGCGATGAAGTGCTCACAAATGAAGACAACCCTATGCTCGCTGCAAAACCCGGCGCCGGCTATACGATGTCAGTCGCTTTGGAGACGCTTTCCAAGACGGAAGGCCCTGCGGCTGTGATCAGCGTTGGCAACACGGGCGCCCTGATAATCGCATCGGTAATGAAGATTGGGCTCGAAAAGGGCTGCAAGAGGCCCGTTCTCGCTGCGCTCCTGCCTTACGGTATAACAGAGCGCGTCTGCCTTGTAGACTGCGGTTCGTCTTTGGAGCCCACGCCCGAGGAAATGCTCTCTTTCGGCGTTTTGGGCTCAAAACTGATGGAATCACGCGGCATTGCTTCTCCGAAGGTTGCTCTTATGAACGTCGGCAGGGAAGACTGCAAGGGTACAGAGTCTCTGGTCGGCGCGTTTAAGCTTTTGAAAGAATCCGGACTCAATTTCATCGGAAACATAGAACCCGACAATCTTTTGACGGGTGAAGCAGATGTAGCAGTTTCAACAGGACTGGTCGGAAACGCATTGCTAAAGGGTAATGAGAGCGCCGGAACGCTGGTTGCCGACAGCATCCGCAAAGGCCTTGAACAGCGACTATCCGGCGATTCCCTAAAGGCAGCTTTGGAAGTCCTGAAAGAGAATGAATGCCTGTATCAGTACAACGAGTACGGCGGCGCAGTTATCCTCGGTATCAGGAAGCACGTGGTCAAAGCACACGGCAAAGCAGACGCTCAGACTGTTTACAGCTGCATAAATCAGGCAATAATGTCTATTTAAGACATAATTATTTGATTTACAAAACATTCCTTAAAAGTTATAATTTAGCGATTCTTTATTTTGTGAGGTGGTTTTATGAAAACTTGTTTTTCAACACTCGCTTGCCCGGACTTCACGTGGCAGGAGATCTACTCGATGGCAAAGGATTTCGGTTTTGACGGAATCGAGATCAGAGGACTGGGACAGGATATCTTCTCAGTCAAAGCTGCACCTTTCACAGATAAAGAACTACCTAAGACCATCGCAAAACTAAAGGACCTAAAGCTTACAATTCCCTGCCTTTCATCAGGTGAGCCCGTAAATAACCTTGAGACCAAGGATAAGGCTATCGCAGAGATCAGGGCATACATCGAGCTCGCAAACAAGCTCGGAACCTCATTCATCCGCGTTTTGGGCGACAGGAACCCCGCTCCCGAGAAGGAAATTGACGATAACGTAGTCATTTCCATAATGAGAGAGCTCATTCCTTACGCTGAAGAGATGAACGTTACTCTCCTTATCGAGACAAACGGCGTTTACGCAGACACGAAGAGGCTAAAGAAAGTCCTTGACGAGATCAATAACCGCAAGGTCGCTGCCCTCTGGGACATGCATCACCCTTACAGATTCATGGGCGAGCAGCCGGAAGAGACCGTTGCCAACCTCGGTGAATACATCAAGCACGTTCACGTTAAAGACTCTGTCATGGTTGACGGCAAAGTCGCTTATAAGCTCATGGGAGCAGGTGACATGCCTCTCAAGGCAATGTTCGATTCTCTCCAGGCGATCGATTACATCGGATACATTTCACTCGAATGGGTTTACAGATGGTCCCAGAACCTCGAAGGCGCTGGCATCGTAGTTCCCCAGTTCGCAGGATACATGGAGACATACCGTCCGAAGGAGAAGAAGTTTGAGCTCCAGACGGATAAAAGGGGAACAGGCTATTACCCTTGGCCTAAGGAAACCCTGATCGACCTTACGTTCCCGGACGTTCTCGATAAGATCTGTGAGCTGTTTCCTAACCAGTATGCTTTCCGCTACACAGAGCTCGACTATACAAGAACATATCCTGAGTTCAGAAACGACGTCGATAACCTTGCGCGCGCATTCCTCGCAATGGGCTGCAAGAAGGGCGACCACATCGCTATCTGGGCCACAAACGTTCCCCAGTGGTATCTGACGTTCTGGGCAGCAACCAAGATCGGCTGCGTCCTCGTAACGGTCAACACCGCATACAAGATCCACGAGATCGAGTATCTGCTCCGCCAGTCCGATACATGCACGCTCGTCATGATCGACAAGTTCAAGGACTGCGACTATCTGCAGATCATCAACGAGATCTGCCCCGAGCTCAAGGATAGTGAGCCAGGAAAGCTTGAAGCTGCAAGGCTTCCTGTTCTTAAGAACGTCATCACATGCGAGTCCCGCGTTCCTGGCTGCTTCCACTGGGATGACCTTCCGGCACTCGCTGAGACAGTCCTTTACAGCGATGTTGAGAAGATCCGCCGCACGATCGACAAGCACGACGTCTGCAACATGCAGTACACGTCAGGCACGACCGGATTCCCCAAGGGCGTCATGCTCACGCACTACAACGTCGTCAACAACGGTAAGGCGATCGGCGACTGCATGGATCTGTCTTCCTTTGACCGCATGATGATCCAGGTTCCGATGTTCCACTGCTTCGGTATGGTCCTCGCAATGACCGCATCAGTAACACACGCTGTTACGATGTCTCCTATCACGGCATTCTCGCCCAGAAAGGGACTTCACTGCATCAACCAGGAGAAGATCACATGCTTCCACGGCGTTCCCACGATGTTCATCGCAATGCTCGGACACGAGAACTTCCCTAAGACAGACTTCTCACACATGAGAACGGGCATCATGGCAGGTTCACCTTGCCCGATCAAGACGATGGAAGAGGTCATCGAGAAGATGCATATGCCTGAGATCGTTATCACATACGGCCAGACTGAGGCTTCTCCTGCAACCACGATGAGCAAGACCACGGACACCATCGAGCAGAGAGTCAACACCGTCGGACCTTCTATCTTCGGCGTTGAGACCAAGATCGTCGATCCTGAGACGGGCGTTGAGCTTCCTGACGGTGTACCCGGTGAGTTCTGCGCTCGCGGCTACAACATCATGAAGGGCTACTACAAGATGCCCGAGGCTACCGCTGCAGCAATCGACGAAGACGGCTGGCTCCATTCTGGAGACCTCGCGCTTCGCCGCCCCGAAGACGGTTACTACAAGATCACAGGCCGTATCAAGGACATGATCATCCGCGGCGGCGAGAACATCTACCCTAAGGAGATCGAGGACTTCCTCTATACGCATCCCAAGATCCAGGACGTCCAGGTCATCGGTGTTCCGGACGCTGACTACGGTGAAGAGATCCTTGCTGCAGTCATCCTCAAGCCCGGCGAAGAGTCATCCGAAGAGGAGATCAAGCAGTACGTCATGGATCACATGGCAAAGCACAAGGTTCCCAGATACGTAGACTTCGTAGACAGCTTCCCGATGAACGCGGCAGGCAAGATCCTGAAGTACAAGATGAGACAGGAAGCAGTCGAGAGGCACAGCCTCGAGAACGCGAACAAGATCGTCACTGCGTAAGGTCAAGATAATCGAAATTAAAAGAACACCTCGACTGAGGTGTTCTTTTTAGTGTACGGGGAGTCGACAGTACCTGTTATCTCCTCTGTTGGGTATAAAAGAGAGGAGGCAAGAGGTACTTCAGCTCTAAATGACACGATATTACCTGTTATCTCCTCTGTTGGGAATAAAAGAGAGGAGCTAACAGGTACTCTGGCCCAAAATGACGCGATATTACCTGTTATCTCCTCTGTTGAGAACGAAAGAGAGGAGCTAACAGGTACTCAATTGTTCTGGCTATATACGCGCTCAACTGAATTGTTTATAAATGATGCAATTATTCTTTTAATACTCTCCTGAGAGGGAATCCATTTACTGGTTCCACATATCAATATAAGGTCTCTGTTCGGCAGAATGTCGTTACGCATGTACTCATCGATTCTTCCGTAGTTGTGATTTAGATATTCTTCGTTGTCACACATACCCATGAATTCGATGAAAAAGCAACGATCAATTGAATACACCGGGAATGCATAATCCGGATGTATTTTTCTTCCTCCTTTTAATTCAAGGGTGGGTTCATATTTTGCATCAAGCCCCAGATCCTTTAAAGCATTGCCAATGAACATTTCACCACGTGAACGCACTTTGTTTCCGTAATCATCATAGTATTCGGTCTGAACCTCACGCGGGTTTGAACAAGGATCAACTTCTTTCCAAAAACAACCGTTATGAAATGAAACTTCATTTATGAAAGTGAAATCATCAGGAATAGTTAAGCCTCTTTTCTTAAGTTCACAGGAAAATGTTTTTAACAGCCTGCTGTATTCATTAAACAAAGACAATCCTTTCTGCATTTCAATAAATGCTCTGCCATTTTCATTAGCTGTTTTCCTGGATTTTTCATTGCCATGCCCTGAATACTCGCGGATTACGAGAAACCCTTTATGGTTGCCAACTTTATATCTAGGCATGCTGTTAAGAATACGCTTCAGACGGAGATATTCGGCAATGATGTAAGTGTCGCAAAAAAGTGTTAGTTCCATGAGCCAATGATACGCTGCCGGAGGCCGGGAAAGAGCCGACAAAAACCGACAAAATGCGACAAGGGGAGAGGCAAAGCAACGCGAACATTATTTTAAAAAAATACATTAAGGAAATGCAAAAAAAGACCGCACCCGTAGGTGCGGCCTGGGATAATGCAAAAACTAAACTCAGCTCTTATGCGGCATAGCTGCATAGAGGACCATTGCGGTCTTGGAGATAGGCATTGTCTGGATGGTGATGTGGCCGGGGCCTGTGAGGGTGGTGTTGAAGAGACCTTCGCCGCCGAGGAGAACGTTTGCAACGCCCTTAACCATCTGAACGTCCATTGTAACTGTGGAATCCATCATTACAACGTAACCTGTGTCAACGATCTTTGTCTCGCCGGGCTGGAGATCATACTCAATAGCGGAACCGTCAACTTCGAGGAATACGGTGCCGGTGCCGGTGAACTTCTGCATGATGAAGCCTTCACCGCCGAAGAAACCGCCGCCGAGCTTCTTCTGGAAGCCGATGGACATTTCGACGTCACCAAACATTGCGAGGAAAGAGCCCTTCTGGCACATAATGGAGTTGCCGTTGAGCTGGATTGCGATGATGGAGCCGGGGAAGGAGGAAGCGAAAGCAATTTCGCCTGCCTGCTGTGCTGTGTAGTGGTTGAGTGCGAGAGACTCGCCGGAGATCATACGGCCGAACATTTTGCCGAGGCCGCCGGTCTTTGTCTCCATCTTGATGTTGGAATCCATCCAGCTCATTGAGCCTGATTCGCACTGAATTGTTTCACCTGCAGCGAGAGAGATAACGACTGCGGGAAGATTGTCACCTACGATTTTGTACTCCATAAAAGTACCTCCTGAGAAAATTGTATTGTGAAATACTAATACATTTTACAAATACGATTTATTTAGGTCAATTATTTTTGTGCTCATGTCATAAAAAAAGACAAAAAAAGCACCCCCGCGTTTGCGGGGGCGCATTGAAATCTGATCTTTCAGAAATATCAGAGCTTAGGACCAGCCTCAACGAGAGCCTTACCAGCTTCGTTAGTCTCATACTTCTTGAAGTTCTTGATGAATCTGCCAGCGAGATCCTGAGCCTTCTTGTCCCACTCAGCTGCATCAGCATATGTGTCGCGAGGATCGAGGATTTCTGTGGAAACGCCCGGAAGCTGTGTAGGTACTTCGAAATCGAAGTAAGGGATCTTCTTTGTAGGAGCGTTCTTGATGGATCCGTCGAGGATAGCATCAATGATTCCACGTGTGTCAGGGATAGAGATTCTCTTGCCTGTGCCGTTCCAGCCTGTGTTAACGAGGTAAGCCTTAGCGCCGGACTTCTCCATCTTCTTTACGAGCTCTTCAGCGTACTTTGTAGGATGGAGCTCAAGGAATGCCTGACCGAAGCAAGCGGAGAATGTAGGTGTAGGCTCTGTGATTCCACGCTCTGTACCGGCAAGCTTAGCTGTGAAGCCTGAGAGGAAGTAGTACTTTGTCTGCTCAGGTGTGAGGATGGAAACAGGAGGGAGAACGCCGAAAGCGTCAGCAGAAAGGAAGATTACGTTCTCAGCTGCAGGGCCTGCGGAGATCTTGTTAACGTTCTTAGCGATCTTCTCGATGTGGTCGATAGGATAAGAAACACGTGTGTTCTCTGTAACGGTCTTGTCTGCGAAGTCGATCTTGCCGTTAGCGTCAACAGTTACGTTCTCGAGGAGAGCGTTTCTCTTGATTGCGTTGTAGATGTCAGGCTCATTCTCCTTGGAGAGGTTGATAACCTTAGCATAGCAGCCGCCCTCGAAGTTGAATACGCCGTTGTCGTCCCAACCGTGCTCGTCGTCGCCGATGAGGAGTCTCTTAGGATCTGTGGAAAGTGTTGTCTTACCTGTTCCGGAGAGACCGAAGAAGATTGCTGTGTGCTTACCTTCCATATCGGTGTTAGCAGAGCAGTGCATGGAAGCGATGCCCTTGAGAGGGAGGTAGTAGTTCATCATGGAGAACATACCCTTCTTCATCTCGCCGCCGTACCATGTGTTGATGATGACCTGCTCACGTGATGTGATGTTGAAAGCTGCGCATGTCTCAGAGTTGAGGCCGAGCTCAGCGTAGTTCTCGATCTTAGCCTTGGAAGCGTTGTAGATAACGAAGTCAGGCTCGAATGTTGCAAGCTCCTCATCAGAAGGAACGATGAACATGTTCTTTACGAAATGAGCCTGCCAAGCAACCTCAACGATGAAACGGATAGCCATTCTGGTATCCTTGTTAGCGCCGCAGAAAGCGTCAACAACGAAAAGTCTCTTGTTGGAGAGCTCTTTCTGAGCGATATCCTTAACAACTGCCCATGTAGCTTCTGTCATAGGGTGGTTGTCGTTCTTGTACTCGTCGGTTGTCCACCAAACTGTATCCTTGGAGTTAGCGTCCATTACGATGTACTTATCTTTAGGAGAACGGCCTGTGAAGATACCTGTCATTACGTTAACGGTGTCGAGCTCAGTTACCTGACCAACCTCGTAACCTGTAAGACCGGCCTTTGTCTCTTCTTCGAAAAGCATCTCGTAAGAAGGATTGTAGACAATCTCGGTAGTACCGGTAATGCCATACTTTGTCAGATCAATGTTTGCCATAAATCGGGACCTCTTTCTTTAAAAAATTACACAGTAATTATATAACTTTACGATTATATTTGGGCCTTGATTTTAGCGGAAATTCTGTCAGTTTTATTTGAGAATTGCCTTGTTAATGACAAAAATATAGTAGTAACGCACAGAATGATTTTCACTTCAATTTGATGGTATATTAAAAGGGAAATTACAGAAAAGAGAATACTTATTTTATGAGCATTGAGATAGAGAAGATCACAACTGACGGCATGAGCATAGGCTTTTTCAGGTTCGGGCAGGGAAAAAGGCCCATGATCATCATTCCGGGGCTTTCGATAAAGAGCATCCTGCTCTACAAGGACGCGATAGCGGGTGCCTTTGCAAGCTATGCGGAAGACTTTGAGGTCTATGTGTTTGACAGGCGTGAAGACCTGCCGCAGGTCTATACCGTATCCGACATGGCTGACGATTACATCAAGGCGTTTGACGCTCTCGGATTAAAGGGACTCTCGCTCTACGGAGCGTCCCAGGGCGGCATGATCTCTCTTACGATAGCCATCAAGCGGCCCGATCTGGTTTCCGCCATGGTCATCGGCTCATCGGCTTCCAGGCAGACAGAGGAATCAAAAGTGCTTGTCGCTGAATGGAACCGCCTTGCCAAGGAGGAAAATGAAGAAGCGCTTATAGAGGCGTTCTCTTCAAAAGTCTATTCCAAGGCTTTCTACGAGGCATATAAGGAACCGATCGTGGCATCAGTAAAGGGCATTACGAAGGAAGAGTTCAGAAGATTCGTGATCCTTTCGGACAAAATGGCCGAATTCAACGTGTTTGACAGTCTGGATCAGATCAAATGCCCGGTGCTTGTCATGTGCGGAAGTGATGATGCGGTATTGGGTGCAGAGCCTTCTATTGAAATGGCAAAGAAGATGAATTGTAAGCTCAAGGTCTTTGAGGGCTTCGGGCACGCCGTCTATGACGAGACTGAAGAGTATAAGGATACTGCAAAAGATTTCCTTTTGAGTATTTGAGGGGTGAACATGTCAAAGCAGGGAAAGAAAGCTTCAAAGAAAAAAGTCGTCAAGATCGTCCTGATCTCATTGGCTGTCTTCATCGTGCTCAACCTGATCGGCGCAGCGGTCGGAACGTCCACGTCGATCACTCATCCGAAGCGCGTCTCTTATCAGAAGGAGATAGATTATCTGAAGGAGATCGGCTGCTGGGGCGATTTCGATTCCTTTGACAAGGAAGACTACATCGTCAAAGGCCTTGACGGTTATGAGCTTCACTGTACCAAAGTCTCTACCAAGGATACGGAAGGAACCGGCAAGTACGTGATAATCTCTCACGGCCACAAGTCCAACAAGTACGCAGGCGCCAAGTTCGCAGGCGCGTACATCAAGCTCGGCTTTACCTGCATCATCTACGACTTAAGGGACCACGGCGAGAATGCCAAGACGATCTGCTCGATGGGCGGATATGAGGCAGAAGACCTTGATTATCTTATTGAAGACACCTATTCCCGCTACGACGTCTTCATTCTGGGCCTTCACGGCGAATCCATGGGAACGTCCGCATCGCTCAATGTCCTGAAATACAACGACGACTTTGATTTCATCGTTGCAGACTGCGGCTTTGAGAGCCTCAAGTACATGGTCCACGACATGTATAACGACATGTATCTTTATCCGTTCGGCACCTGCGCGGACATCGGGTTCAAACTTCTTTACAACATTGACACTTCCAAGGTCAGCGCGATCGACGCACTGAGGGGAAAGGACACTCCGATCCTTTTCGTACACGGCGCCGATGACGACTGGATCGACGTTGAAAACAGCAAAGACATGTACGAAGAGGCAAGAAAGACCGCATACTGCGAGTTTTGGCTAGTACCTGGCGCAAAGCACGCGGAATCCAGAAAGGTAGCCGGAGAAGAGGCTTACAAGGAACACATCTACAATTTCCTCGACAAGGCGGGAGTCTTGGCGAAGGGACAGGAATACGAAGCAGACGAGGCCGCATAACGCATCTGAAAGGAGAAGGACTATGACCAGAAATGAGTTCTTTAAGTCAAACGAAATGAAGAAGACCCGCGCGACCATCAACGGATGCGCTTTCTGCGGTTATGCCATCGCAATTGCCGGTGTGATCCTGAATTATGTCTATTACAAAACTATCAACACGATCTTGGATGCTGTGATCATCATCGCGGCCTGCCTTTGCATCCAGCTTCTCCAGAGCAGAGTTGCGGCGATCGTTCTGGCGGCATATTCGATATTGAACGTGGTCCTGGTCTATATCCAGAACGGCAAGCCAGGCGGCTATATTGTCGTTGCGCTTGCGGTTTTCGCACTTGTCGCCACGTTCAAGTTCCAAAGTGCCTGGCAGAAGGTCAAGAAGCAGCAGGCTGGAGCGAAAACTGAAACTGAAGCTGAAGCTTAACCTTAACAATTAAAACACCCCCAAAGGCAACCTTTGAGGGCAGTTTCAACGATTTTGGTGGGGCTGGTGGGACTTGAACCCACACGATTTATGGTCGGCAGATTTTGAGTCTGCTGCGTCTGCCATTCCGCCACAACCCCGTTTGCGAAGTAAATTATATTAAAGCGGTGGGACCTTGTCAATTTGGAGGGAAAAGGGCCGTGAACGTGCTGCCGCGTTTGTTATAATATTCGACATGAGCAATCCGTGGAATGACATCAAATTATCTGATTATGAGAACCACATGAGCCTGGACTCCGTGGGCCAGCTGCAATCGCTCAACCGGTTTATGGCAAAGCAGTTTGAAGCGTATCCCGTGAAGACTGCGATGGTCCTGGGCGTGGCAGGCGGCAACGGTCTGGAACATATCGATACGGACAAGTATCAGACCGTTTACGGCATAGATATCAATGAAGACTATCTCAAACAGACGTATCAGAGGCATAAGGACAAGGAAAAGGTGCTCAGATGCCTCAAGCTGGATCTGATAAATGAAGCAGACAGGCTTCCCCGTGCAGAACTCGTAATAGCAAACCTTCTGGTTGAATATATAGGTTACGATGCTTTCAAAGAAGCAGTGAGAAAGATCGATCCCGACTATGTTTCTGCAGTCATCCAGATCAATACCGATGAGAATGCCTGGGTTTCTGATTCGCCTTATCTGCATGCATTTGACGGGCTTGACGAAGTTCACCATCAGATGGAAGACGGTGCGATGACGGAATGCATGAAAGCAGCAGGGTTTGAGAAGATCCTGACCGAACAAGAAGACCTACCGAACGGAAAAGCCCTGCTCAGGCTGGATTACCGTAAGGTATAATGGGCCTTAAGGAGGAGTCAGCATGCCTTGGATCATAGCAATTTCAGTTATTGCGGTCTTGCTCATCGGGCTTGTCGTGTTTTCATGGCGTAACGCCAAGGCACTTACGAGGCCCAAGACTATTGGTACCGAGAGAGAAAAAGAGCTGATGAAAGAGCGCGGACTCTGGCTTGGTTTTGATTCTTACGATAAGTCGGATTACCAGATCACATGTGAGGACGGGTATGTGCTGAATGCCTCTTTTGTCAGCTCGGATCTGACCAAAGGCACGGGCAAGTACGTGATAATCGCCCACGGCCATACTTCCTGTCGTTACGGTTCGGTTAAGTATGTTAATAGTTATATAAAACTGGGCTTTTCTTGTGTTATCTATGATTCGAGGGGACACGGCGACAACGCACCCGCGAACTGCTCTTTGGGTGACATAGAGTCCAGGGACCTTATGCAGGTCATTGAGGATACGCATAAGAGATTTGATGACGTCAGAGTCTTAGGTATCCAGGGCGAATCGATGGGCAGCTCGTCAGCTCTGATTGCAACCAAGTATAATCCAAAGATCGATTTTATCGTTGCAGATTGTCCTAACATGGGCGCTTATGAAGTCATCAGAAACTGCTATTCCAATGTGCATCTTCAGTTCCTCGCGCCTTTCGTATGGATCGGCGGCAAGCTCTTTTACGGTATAGACTGCAAGGAATCCAACGCTTTTAGGGATATGGAAGGGAAGTGCCCGGTCCTGTTCATCCATGGGGCGGGTGATACTTTCATCAAGCCGTATCACAGTGAAAAGCTTTTTGATAAGGCCAAAAAGAACGGCGCCTACACTGAACTCATAATGGTTGAAGGAGCGGGTCACGCGAGATGCCGCACCGTTGCGGGTTTTGACAAGTACACCGGATACATCGAAAGCTTCCTGAAAAAGATTGGCATATGATCTTTGAGTTAAAAGACACATCCAAGGTAAAGGCTCTTTTTGAAGGCTGGGAGGAGACCCTCGTTTATTCATGTCTTCAGAAAGTGATGGGCAAGGTCTTCGTAACGGATAAAGACGACCCTAAGTCTGCAATGGCTTTTGTCGGAGTGTTTGCGTTCCTGGCGGGTGAGCCTGACAAAGAACTGATCACGGAAGGCAAGCCCGACGGATTTGTCATCATGACACCCAAAAATGATGCTTGGGCGAAACTTATCGAAGAGTGTTATCCGGATTCGATTAAGAGGACAAGATTTGCGATCAAGAAGGATACCAGCTTTGACAGGGAACACTTAGAGAAGATCGCCTCAGGGCTTCCTTCCGGATATGAGCTTAGAACGATCGATACTGAAGTTTACGATCTGTGTTTACAAAATCCGGTAACTGCTGATTTTGTTTCTGCCTTTGAGACAAAGGAGCGATACATTGAACTTGGCAGGGGAGTTGTGATACTGAAAGACGGAAAGATCGTTTCCGGCGCGTCGTCTTACACGAGATATAAAGAAGGGATAGAGATCGAAGTGGACACGGCAGAATGCGAAAGACGCAAGGGCCTTGCAAGTATCGTTTGCGCCAAACTGATCCTGAACTGCCTGGACGAAGGCCTTTATCCGAGCTGGGATGCGCACAATATGACATCTGTGAAGCTTGCCGAGAAACTGGGGTATGAGTTCTCTCACGAATATGTGGCTTATGAAGTTGCTTCGGAGAACCGTACGCATTGAAGGTTTGTCCTTGTAAGCGAATTAACATGTAGTATAATTCAATATAAGAGGTGTTACCCACTAGACGGTTACCTCAAGTTGATCAATTTAATGACCGCGCTTTTGTCAGAGGGGCGGTCATTTTTTTATGTTTTATCATCGCCGGTGTGCCAAAAACGGTGTTTCAGAATGTTGTCCTGTTAATCAAATCAGGATGAAAAATGTCATAAAACCCGCCTTGCAATTCTCAAGTTTTACAGATAGAATTCTTACAGCAAAACTTTAAACGGTCCGGCGAGGCCGTAAGTGCTGTAAAACATCTTATATACTTGTATTTTACGGATTCCTTTCTGCCGGACGGGCTTTCTATAGCCACATACCTAGCGGAAGGAGTTTTTTTATGGTTCTAATTCCCGGTCATGAACTGATGGATGAAGCCGCGATGACACGCGCGCTGATCAGGATCTCACACGAGATCGTTGAGCGCAATGCGGGCCTCGAGGACGTTGCCATCATCGGAATCCAGAAGAGGGGCGTACCTCTTGCAACGAGGATCAGAAAGCTTTTGGAGGAGATCGAAGGCGTCAAGGTCCCAATGGGCATCTTAGACATCACCTTCTATAGAGACGATCTCTCAATGCTCTCTGCGCACCCGGTCGTAAACGGAACCGATATCCCGTTCGACGTAAACGGCAAAAAGATAATCCTGGTAGATGATGTTCTCTATACGGGCAGGACCACAAGGGCCGCCATAGAGAACATCTTTGATATGGGAAGACCTGCAAACATCCAGCTCGCGATCCTTATCGACAGAGGTCACAGACAACTTCCGTTCAGAGCCGACTATGTCGGAAAGAACGTTCCTACCGCAATTACCGAGCATATCGACGTCGAGGTCAAGGAAGTTGACGGACAGGACAGAGTAATACTGCTCAAAGAGGAGGAAAACGCCTGATGGGACTTAAAAGTAAGGATCTCCTCGGTATGAAGCAGCTTACCGCGGAAGAGATCATGGAAATCCTTGATACTGCTAAAACAATGAAGCTGGTTATATCGTCTGCCAACAAGAAGACATCGCATCTTCAGGGCAAGTCGGTAGTAACGCTTTTTTACGAGAACTCCACAAGAACAAGACTTTCGTTCGAGCTTGCATCCAAGTACATGGGATCTGCTTCAGCCAACATCTCAACTTCGGGAAGCTCGGTAAACAAGGGCGAATCGCTCCTTGATACCGCAAGAACGATAGACATGATGGGTACGGACATCATCATCATGAGGCACAACCAGTCCGGTGCGCCTCACTTCATCGCGCCTCACCTTAAGGCTTCCGTAGTCAACGCGGGCGACGGCATGAACGAGCACCCGACACAGGCACTCCTCGACATGCTCACAATGTATGAGAGATTTGATACGTTCGAAGGCAAGAACATCGCGATCTGCGGCGACATCTACCACAGCAGGGTAGTAAGATCCAACGCGATCGGACTTTCCAAACTCGGCGCAAAGGTCAGCGTTTACGGTCCTAAGACCATGATGCCCATCGGAATCGAAAAGATGGGCGTAAGGATCGCTGACTCGGTAGCAGACTGCGTGAGAGATGCGGACGCGGTCATGGGATTAAGGGTCCAGCTCGAGCGCCAGCAGAAATCGCTGTTCCCCTCGGTTGCAGAGTACGCTCACTTCTACGCTATCACGCCTGAGATGCTCGCACTCGCAAAGCCTGATGCCTTCCTGATGCACCCGGGTCCGTGCAACCACGGCGTAGAGCTCCCGACGGCTGTCTACGACTGCGACCAGTCGGTAATCAACGAACAGGTTACGAACGGAGTAGCCGTAAGAATGGCTGTGCTCTATCTGCTCATGGCAAGGAGGAACAATCTGTGAAGACCATACTTACTAACTGCAAGGTATTCGGAAAGGATACGGACAAGATCTATATAGACGGTGAGAAGTTCTCCAAGCCTTTCAAGGACAGCGAGGCAGACGAGATAATCGACTGCAAGGGCGGAACGGTCGTTCCAGGCCTTGTCGACATGCACTGCCACTTAAGAGAACCCGGATATGAATACAAGGGAACGATCGCCACGGAGACTGCAAGCGCTGCAAAAGGCGGATACACTTCTGTCTGTCCGATGCCCAACACAAACCCCGTTGCTGATAACGCTGCTGTCATCAGCGGTATCCTTAAGAAAGCCAAGGAAGCGAACAACTGCAGAGTCTATCCGATAGGCGCGGCAACAAAGGGAATTGACGGCGACCAGATCTCCGAGATGGGCCTCATGAAGGAAGCGGGAATCGTAGCGGTCTCTGACGACGGCCACCCGATCAAGAACGCAGGCATAATGAGAAAGGTCCTTGAGTACTCCTCAGACTTTGATCTTCCGGTACTTAATCACTGCGAAGACAAGAGCCTTTCCGAAGGTGCAATGAACGAAGGCATTGTCTCAACATCTATCGGAATCAGGGGAATCCCCACCGCGGCTGAGGACATCATGATCGCAAGAGACATAATCCTGTCCGAATACCTGGACATTCCGGTCCATATCTGCCACGTCAGCACAAAGGGCGGCGTCCGTATGATCAGGGAAGCCAAGGCTAGGGGAGTAAAGGTAACCTGCGAGACCTGCCCTCACTACTTCACAATGACAGACGACCTCTGCGAGAACTACGATACAAACTTCAAGATGCATCCGCCGCTCAGGACAAGAGATCACGTAGATGCAATAATCGAGGGCATTAAGGACGGCACGATCGATGCGATCGCGACGGATCACGCTCCCCATCATTCTGACGAGAAGGACTGCGAGTTTTCTGTGGCATTAAACGGCATATTGGGGTTTGAGTCAGCCTTTGCTTTGGGGTACACTTATCTTGTTAAGAAAGGCGTCATAACGCTTGACCGTCTGATCGACATGATGTGCTACGCACCTTCCAGGATCTTAAAACTCGGAAGAGGCGGCATGGAAGAAGGCGACGACGCTGATCTGGCTGTATTCGATCTTGATAACGAATTCATCTTCGATAAGGAAAAGATGCTTTCAAAATCACGCAATACGCCCTACGGCGGCTGGAAGCTCTACGGAGAAACGCTCTTGACTTTGATGGGAGGAAAGAAGACTTATGAAAAACTTCAGTGACGAACTGGTAAGAAAGATCGCCGAGATGGAGAACCCCACGGTTCTGGGTCTCGATCCGAAGCTTGATTACATTCCTGATTTCATCAAGGAGCACGCTGAGCAGATCTTCCCCGAAGAGCCTACAAAGGCAACAGCAAAGGCCATCTGGCTCTTCAACAAGGCAATAATCGACGCAACCTGCGACATTATCCCTGCGATCAAGGTCCAGTACGCTTACTATGAAATGTACGGAATTGAGTCTCTGAAGACTATGCTCCTTACTATCAGATATGCTCAGAGAAAGGGCATGCTCGTTATCTCTGATGCAAAGAGAAACGACATCGGATCTACTGCAACTGCATATGCAGAGGCGATCCTCGGCAATACTGACCTTCTTCTTGGCGAGAACATGGAAATGACAGGTTCTGATGCTGTAACGGTCAACGCTTATCTCGGTATCGACGGCGTAAAGCCTTTCATTGATGTAGCAAAGAGAGACGGCAAGGGCGTTTTCTGCCTCGTAAGGACATCCAATCCTTCAGCAGGCGATTTCCAGGATTTAGAGCTCCGTGACGGCCGCATGGTATATGAGGTTGTTGCAGCCAAGGTCAACGAGTGGGGCGAAGGCTTAGTTGGTGAGGAAGGCTTCTCATCCGTTGGCGCTGTTGTAGGCGCTACATGGCCCGAGCAGGCAGTCCAGCTTAGAAAAGCAATGCCTAAGGCGATCATCCTGGTTCCCGGATACGGAGCACAGGGCGCTTCCGCTGATGAGGCTGTCGCATCCTTTACAGCAGATGGCAAGGGTTCCATCGTCAATGCTTCAAGGAGCATCATGACGGCTTGGCACAAGAGAGCCGACTTAAAGCCCGAGGACTTCGCAATGGCTGCAAGGTTTGAGGCTCAGGACATGAAGAATAAGCTCAATGCGGCACTCAAGAACCGCAAGTACGTATAAGTAAATGGCAATCAGAAAAGAATATAAGATCAAGTTAGTTTCAAAAGAATTATTAAACGCCGATACCTGCTATCTTGGATTTGAATGTCCTGAGATAGCAGGTACTGCTGTTCCCGGACAGTTTGTAAATATCTCCGCGGGAACAATGTTCCTCAAGCGCCCGTTCGGTATCGCAAGCGTGGATAAGGAGAAGGGAACCTTCAACATCGGCGTTAAGGTCGTAGGAAAAGGCACTGAGCAGATCAAGGCGTTTGAGGTCGGTACTGAAGTGGACTGTTTAGGTCCCTTGGGCAACGGCTTTGCTTTCGAAGGCTTTGACAATGTGATCCTCACAGGCGGCGGAACGGGAGTTTTCCCGATCAACTTCGCTTATGAGGAACTGACACGTCTGGGTAAGAAAGTCACCGTTTGTGAAGGCTTCAGGAATGCCCAGCAGGTAATCCTGAAGAAGGAAGGTTATGTGCTGACGACAGATGCAGGCGACGTAGGGATCAAGGGAACGGTAATTGCCGGACTTGAAACACTTCCGATCGAAGATGCTTCAAAAACCCTCGTCTGCTGTGTCGGCCCGATCCCCATGATGAAGGCCGTAAGCGAATGGGCGGCACAAAAGAACATGAAGTGCCTCGTTTCCATGGAACAGAGAATGGCTTGCGGAGCGGGCATCTGCCTTTGCTGCATAGTCAAGGTCAGAGATGACGGTCCTGACGGATATAAGAACGTCAGGTGCTGCAAGGAAGGCCCCGTTTTTGACAGCAGGGAGGTGATCTGGTCATGAGCAGTTCCCTGAACGTAAATGTAGGCGCAGTCAGCCTCAAGAGCCCGATAATCCTGGCTTCCGGAACATGCAATTTCGGAAGGGAGTTATCCGAATACTATGATTTAAGCATCCTTGGCGGAATGTCTTCCAAGGGACTTACGATAAAGCCCAGAGCGGGAAATCCCGGCGTTAGGGTAGCAGAGTGCGATTCCGGAATGCTCAATTCCGTAGGACTCCAGAACCCCGGAGTTCACTATTTCATCGAGAACGACCTTGACTTCATGAAGGAGTCAGGTGCTGCGGTTATCGTAAATGTCGCAGGCCACAGTTTTGAAGACTATGTTGACATGGTCACTACGCTGGCGCCTCATAAGGACAAGATCGATGCTCTGGAGATCAACCTTTCATGCCCCAATGTTAAGGCTGGATGCATGACGATCGGTTCTGACCCCGAGGCGATACAAGCAATAACCTCAAAGCTCAGGAGCCTTACGGATCTGCCTTTGTGGATCAAACTGACACCTAACGTTACAGATATCAAGGCAACTGCGCTCGCAGCACAGGCGGGTGGAGCTGATGCGGTCGTCCTCATTAACACGCTTATGGGCATGAGGATAGATATTAGGACGAGAAGACCCGTTCTCACGAACAACACCGGTGGATATTCAGGCCCGGCGGTCAAGCCCGTGGCCATCAGAATGGTCGCTGAGTGCAGCCAGGTTTTGGATATCCCGATCGTAGGCTGCGGCGGAATCCAGGACTATAAGGACGTTATCGAGTTCATGATCGCAGGCGCTTCAGCTGTCGAGATCGGTACGGCCTGCCTTGTACATCCCGCGCTCCCCGTAAAGATCACGGAAGACCTGGACAAGTATTGCGAAGACAACAAGTTACAACTTAAAGAACTTACCGGAACGCTCCAGCGCTGGTAAAGATCAGGAGAAGATATGAACGATAAAGTAATTGACGCACTTTTTGAGACAGAAGCGATCAGGATGGCACCTGCGGATCATCCGTTCTGGTACACATCAGGCATGCTCGGACCTTTCTACTGCAACACCCACTTCCTCTTGAAGAGCGAGCAGGATGCAGGCGATATGCTTAAGGTCATAGAAGCAGCCATTGCTGAAGACAAGCTCTCAGCTCCGAAAAAGATCTTTGCTGAACTCAAGAAGTACTATGACCTCGGCGGCACGTTCAAGATGACGATGGACCGTCTTGCTGAAGAAGCAAAGAACTATGAGTTCGATTTCATCTCAGGCGGTGAGAGAAGAGACTACTTCTTCTCCATGATCCCCGCTTATCTTCTTGGAAAGCCCCACCTCACCATCTACAAGGACATGTCTTCTGCATATTCAGAGGATCTTGAAGGCGAGGCTATTGTTCCGACTGAAGAGATGCTCAAGGGTAAGAAAGCCCTTCATATCTGCGACCTGATCAACACCGCTTCCTCTTATGAAAGAGCCTGGGTGCCTGCCATCAGGGCGTTTGGAGCAGACATCACTGATACTTTGGCAGTTGTTGACAGATGCCAGGGCGGAGCTGAAGTCCTTGCAAATCTTGGCGTTAAACTCAAGACTCTGACTAAGATCAACGCGGAGTTTTTTGTAGATATCTATAACAATGGTAAGATAGATGAGGCACAGAAGGATTTCGTACTGAAATACCTTTCTTCGCCTTCGGAATACATGACTCATTTCCTTAACACTCACCCCGATTTCATCGCGGGCGAGCTTGCAAAGGGAGGAAAGCCCGCCGAAAGAGCGAAGCTTGCCATAGAGAAAGGATACGCTAACACATGAAGAACCCATATGCAGGCCTTTACGAAGTAACCGAGATTCATAACTTAAGAGATGTCATCAAAAAGAGACTTCACGAATTCCCCGAGAACCCCGTATTCCTCGTAAAAGAGAAAAAGGGCGGAGACTACATTCCGATCTCTACCGAGAAGTACGATCACGATATCGATTCGCTCGGTACATACTTCATGAATACCGTCAAGAAGGGCGCAAGGATCGCGATCTTTGCAGAGACCCGTTATGAATGGTATGTCTCTTATCTTGCAACGACTAACGGTACTGGCTGCGTAGTTCCTCTCGATAAGGAACTTCCCGTTGACGACGTTCTCAACATGCTCACAAGAGCCGAAGTAGATATCGTTCTGTTCTCCAAGTCCAAGCTCGACATAATCAACCAGGTATATGGCAAAGTAGATACGGTAAAGTACTGGATTTCAATGGACGAGCCCAAGGACGAGAGATTTCTTTATTTCTACGACTGCCTCAAGCAGGGCGAAGAAAAGCTCGCAGCAGGAGATAAGATCTTCACCGAGGCGACGATCGATCCCGATGAGATGACGATACTTCTGTTCACGTCAGGAACTACCGCCAAGTCCAAGGCCGTCATGCTCTGCCAGAGAAACATCTGCAAGAACCTGATGTCCATGTTCTCGATGCTCTATATCGACAGAAATGACGTTTGGCTTTCGGTCCTTCCGCTGCATCACACCTATGAGTGCACCTGCGGCTTCTTAGGCCAGGTCTATAGAGGTACGACAGTAGCAATCTGCGAAGGATTGAGATACATTGCCCAGAACATCCAGGAAGTCAAGCCTACTTGTATCCTTATGGTTCCTGTCATGCTCGAGCTGTTCTACAAGAAGATAATGAAGAGCGTCAACGCTGACCCCGAAAAGGCAAAGAAGCTTCAGAAGGGTATCAAGCTCGCTAATGCTCTGCATCTTTCCAACAAGATGAGAAGAAAGCTCTTCAAGCAGATCCATGACGTATTCGGTGGCAGGATGAGACTCATCATCCTGGGCGGTGCTCCGGTAAATCCCGAGATCCTCACGTTCTTCCAGAACATCGGATTTAAGTGCGTACAGGGCTACGGCCTTACAGAGTGCGCTCCTATCCTTGCACTTAACCGTGACAAAGCATTTAAGAACCATGCAGCAGGTCTGCCGCTCCCGGGCTGTGACGTTAAGATCCTTAATCCTGATTCTGACGGCATCGGCGAGTTCATCTCCAAGGGCGACAACAACTTCCTCGGCTACTACAACGATCCCGAGAATACGGCTCTTGCTCTGGACAAAGACGGTTACTATCACACAGGTGACCTCGGTTACATCGACGAGGACGGTTTCTGCATCATCACGGGCAGAAAGAAGAACGTCATCATCGCAAAGAACGGCAAGAACGTATTCCCGGAAGAGATCGAGTTCCTGTTGTCACAGTCGCCTTATGTAGTTGAATCCGTAGTTTCCGGCGTTGATGACAAGGCAAAGGATGATATCGTTATCCTTGCGACTATCTTCCCGGATCTTGACGAGATCAAGGCAAAACTCGGCATCGAGACAGAGCCTACTCAGGACCAGATAATGGATATCCTCAAGACTGTCGTTGCAGATACGAACGAGAAGCTCGAGAACTACAAGAAGATCAAGAAGATCGAGATCAGGATGACCGAGTTCGAGAAGAACACATCCAAGAAGATCAAGAGATACTGATAACGAATCTGAGAGATCACACTGAGCCGGCAATGCCGGCTCTTTTGTGTTAAAAAGTCTCACAAAGTAGTTGTGCCCATATAAAGGAATTATCTGACCGGGTCAGACACTATAAGGAAACGGAGAAAGGAGTAGATGATATGTGAGATGGACACGATCAATCGAAAAACAACTCTTGTTATTTCTCAGATACCATATATAATGAATTTGACCGAAATGCATTTCGACCAAATGAATTTCGGTAAATTACTTGGTGAAGGTCGGTAGCATATATGAAGGATGTTTTTCGCGGAAGAACTGCCGAATTAAAAGTTCTTGATAAGAAGTACAAACAGGATGGTTTTGTTATGACTGTTCTCTACGGCAGGAGAAGAGTCGGAAAGACCAAACTGATTAATAAATTCATGCAGGAGCACGACTGTAAAAAGATCTCTTTTACTTCTATTGAACGCGAAGAGTCTGAATTGATTTCCCTGATGACAGAGTCGGTCCTTACTGTACTTGCTCCCGACATGGTAGACAGTATCAGTTTTAACAGTTTTGAGGATCTATTTGACTTTATAGGAAAACAGGCCGAGAAAGAAAGGATTATTTTCTTTATAGATGAATATCCTTACCTTGCTAAGCAGTGTCCTTACATCCAGTCAGTGCTGCAAAAAATCATTGATACAAAGTGGAAGAATGGGAATCTGTTCTTTATTATCTGCGGTTCTCTTGTCAGTTTTATGAAAGACGAGGTTTTGGCAGAGTCTGCTCCCCTTCACGGAAGAAGCAGTCTCGAGTTAAAGCTGAAACCATTCAACTATCTTGAAACAGCTGACTTTCTTGAAGGATATAGTCCTGAGGCAAAAGCCATATGTTATGGTCTGACAAACGGTGTTGCGAAGTATATTGAGCAGTTTGATCCTAAGGTTTCTCTGGAAGAGAACATAATAGAACAATTCTATTCTGTCGGCGGATACTTTTCGGAAGAACAGGTGAAAACAGTTGTCACCGGAGATAAGCAGAATCCGGCATTGTACAATTCGATAGTATCTGCCGTTGCAACCGGACATACTAAGAATGGTGAGATTGCCACTTACATTGGTTCAGACGATGTCACATATCCTCTTAAGGTTCTCGTGAATGCAGAAGTGCTGGAAAGAAGGATCTCCAAGAAACCATACTATGTGTTAAATGACAGTATGCTTGAATTCTGGTTCAAATATGTAAGTAGAGCTACAAGTCTTATTAATGCCGGAAACGGCACTATATATTATGAATCCAACGTCAAAGAACATATTCATGATTTTATGGGTAAGGTCTTTGAGAAAATGGCAAAAGAATATCTTATGATGAATGCCGGTAAAGATGATCTCCCGGTTCTCACAGAAATAACGGAGTATCAGGACTCCGTTATCGATGAAGATAAAAAGCCTAAGCAGATTGAAATAGACCTGCTCGGAAAAAACGATAGCAAGATAATTCTCATCGGCGAGTGCAAATTTAAGAATAAAGCTTTTGATAAGATAGACCTGGAATCATTAATGGATAAGATCAGATATCTTCCTGTGAAGAATCCCATCATCTGTATATTCTCTTTAAGTGGGTTTACAGATTACGTAAAAAATAAAGCGAATAATTGCAGGCTGATCAGTATTGAAGATATGTATTGATCAAAGAAAGTACGTAATTGTGATCTTTCAAGCCGGGCGGCAATTTCGTTCTTTAGATATGAGGATATCGCCGAATACTCCGGCCTTTCCCTGGAGAAAGTCAGGGAACTCGCAGGCAACAAGTCGGCCTGAGCGATAAAGGCTTTGATTATGCGGACTCTTTTCATAAGGGTCCGCTTTTTATTGCACACTTGCCTATATATTAAATAGACACAAATGGACGATTAAATTATAATTCGGTTTGGACGATTTAATTGTGTTCTTTAGAACGAATAAGAGGTGTATTTATGTTTAATGACAGCGACTGCCTGAGAATACTTGAACAGGCGATGTCCACGACTGCCGATTTTGCCGAGGTGTTCCAGGAGGAAGCCAGCGCCAAGTCGGTATCTATGCTTAACGGCAAGGTCATAAAGGCCGGAACGTCTTTCTCTTCAGGAACGGGAATCAGGCTTCTTGCCGGAACGAATGCCGTATATGTCTATTCCAATGACAGCGACATCGAAGTCATATTGAAGCTTGCCAAGGAAGCGGCCCAGGCAATTAAGGGCGGAACGAAGACTCAGATAGAGGAGCTCAAGAAGCTCTGCCGCACATCTGCTGCTTACGTAGTTACCGATCCGATGAGCGTAAAGAAGAGCGATACAGTCGACTTCTTAAGAAGATCAGCTGATTATGCGCTCGGTTACGATCCCCTGATCACACAGGTTGCATCAAGCTACAGCGCGATCGACAGGCTCGCAAGAGTGGTCAACACGAGAGGCGTGAACAAAGAGGACCAGACAAAGAGGATCAGGCTCTCTGTCGAGGCGGTTGCCACAAAGGGCAACGAGAAGCAGACCGGCAGGGTGGCTCCTGGAACAATGAGAGGATACGAGTTCATCGACGAATATCCCATCATCGAGAAGACACAGGAGTGCTGCGATACAGCCATCAGGATGGTCAATGCCGGATACGCGCCTTCCGGCAAGATGGCTGTCGTATTAGGCAACGGTTTCGGCGGTGTTATCTTCCACGAGGCATGCGGTCATGCGCTTGAGGCAACTGCAGTAGGCATCAAGAGCTCCTACTTTACCGATATGCTCGGCAAGCAGATAGCATCTCCCATCGTAAGTGCAAGGGACAATGCCAGGATCAAGGGCGAGTGGGGTTCATATGAGACAGACGACGAAGGCAACGAGTCTTCTGATCTCCTCCTGATCGAGAACGGCATCCTGAAGAACTATCTCGTGGACGAGCTCGGCTCAAGAAGAATGAACATGAAGCCCACCGGCTGCTGCAGAAGACAGGACTATTCATACAATCCGACTTCGAGAATGAGCAATACCTATATCTGCGCAGGCGATTCCACAAAGGATGAGATCATCGCCAACACCGAGTACGGTCTGTACTGCACTCAGATGGGCGGCGGCTCTGTTGATACTTCAACAGGTGATTTCAACTTTGCGGCAATCCTTCTGTTTTGTAATATTTTGAAACCGCAGGCGAAAGAAAAAGGGGGC